>OGQM01000047.1_pt1 | contig 130398 bp, 105 predicted proteins | sample 1553191 | NCBI WGS metagenome assembly OGQM01 (sample SAMEA2579954, study PRJEB22360) | human gut metagenome | biome: human gut; feature: human-associated habitat; material: faeces | place: Denmark | collected 2008/2010 | reverse complement strand
CGCCACTGGTGTTCCTCCTAATATCTACGCATTTCACCGCTACACTAGGAATTCCACTCACCCCTCCTGCACTCTAGCCTTACAGTTTCAAAAGCAGTTCCGGGGTTGAGCCCCGGATTTTCACTTCTGACTTGCATGGCCACCTACACTCCCTTTACACCCAGTAAATCCGGATAACGCTTGCTCCATACGTATTACCGCGGCTGCTGGCACGTATTTAGCCGGAGCTTCTTAGTCAGGTACCGTCACTATCTTCCCTGCTGATAGAGCTTTACATAACGAATTACTTCTTCACTCACGCGGCGTCGCTGCATCAGAGTTTCCTCCATTGTGCAATATTCCCCACTGCTGCCTCCCGTAGGAGTCTGGGCCGTGTCTCAGTCCCAATGTGGCCGGTCACCCTCTCAGGTCGGCTACTGATCGTCGCCTTGGTGGGCTGTTATCTCACCAACTAGCTAATCAGACGCGGGTCCATCTTATACCACCGGAGTTTTTCACACCATGTCATGCAACATTGTGCGCTTATGCGGTATTACCAGCCGTTTCCAGCTGCTATCCCCCAGTACAAGGCAGGTTACCCACGCGTTACTCACCCGTCCGCCACTCAGTCATAAAGAACTTCAAACCGAAGTAATCTGTTCTAAATGCTTCGTTCGACTTGCATGTGTTAAGCACGCCGCCAGCGTTCATCCTGAGCCAGGATCAAACTCTCATAAAAAGTTTGCCTCGTCAGTTATAAACTAACTAGCTTAAATAGTTTTACCATCAAGCAGAATGCTTGATTGGACTTTACTGTTTAGGTTCGTGTATCTTTCGATACTCGCAAGATTCATTAATGAATCATTTTAAAATTCTCAAAGAATTTCAAGGTTGTCTTTCTATTCAGTTATCAAAGATCTGTATCACTCAAACCCAGTATTTATCTGGTGTTTTAAGTCTTATTTGTTACCGCTTACCGCGGCGACTTGTATATAATATCATCAGGTACACACATTGTCAACAACTTTTTTAACTTTTTTTCTATTTTTTTTGTTTTTTATATCGCAATAGCATTTATCACAATATATATGTATTCATCCATTGTAATTGTACTATATCTAGTAAGACATTTTTACAATTCTTATGTAGTATATGGTACAAAAATAAAAAGACACTTTATTCTAAGTGCATACATCAAGAATAAAATGTCTTTTTTATTATAGATTATATTTGTCCTGTCTGCTGATATTTGTTCCAGGCATTCTGATATTTAAATGTATATATAATAGAATATACCCCACAAACTATAATAAGCCATCCTCCTGGCACACCGGTAAGAAGAATCATATAAACAAAATTAAATATTGAATATGCTGTAATAATAACAGCACATGCTCTGCTCTTTGCCAGATGTATTCCAAGTCCAAGCCCCACCACAATCATGACATCAACAAGACCCGCTATATTTCCAGCCATTACTACATTAACTATGAATGTTATAGCTCCAATTACATATGCAATTATAGCCGCTGCAGTTATATTCTTAGTAATTGATTTAATATTAGCACACTCATTAAACTCTTTCTTTGTCATTCTTGTTGTACCTGAATACAAACTTTCCGGCATAACATACTGATTATTCTGCTGGTATACGTTTTCTGACTGATATGTGTTATTCTGCTGCATACTTTCATCGCTTTCTAACGGTGCCCCACAACTTTTGCAAAATCTGGCTCCAAGTTCATTTGCTCTTCCACATGATTTACATATCATATTTCCATCCTCCCTTATTTTATCTTATTGTACTAAAGAGTAAGCTTGTTATTGGATTACAATTATATAACGCTTCTAAAATTGCATTACCATGTATCTGCACTAATATATTAGAAGCTGCTTGTGTTCCACTTATTGCTGTCACAACGGTAAAGAATATCCATACAACTGCAATTCCCTCTACCAGCCCGACTATTAATCCGCCCAGCTTGTCTGCCTGTTTTATTACCGGAAGTCTTCTTATTAACCCTGTCGCTGCAACTACAACTCTAAGTACTATCGATACCACCACCATTATGACTAAATACGCAATAGCTGTCAACACTATATCCGCTAACCTTAATGCAATTAATCTTATAGTAATTTCTTTAACAGATGCTTCTCCATATTCTCTGATTACAGACATAAGTTCAGAGTCTGGCATTGCCTTAACTGCTTCCGTAAGACTCTCTGGCAGATTAATCTTATCCCCGACCTCAGCCACCACATCCGTTACTGTCTGTATATGTGATTCTACCTGACTTATATCAATGCCACCCGTAAGAACCTGTTTATCTTCAAAATACTCATCTACTTCTTTATTCTCATAAAGAACTGTATATATTGACTGAGCTATATTTTCATCTATATTAGTATTATTTTTTATTGCCGTGGTCGCCATCGGTGCTATTACCACTGCTGCCATTATCGTTATTATCATTGATACAAGTGACAAAACAAGTCTTATCACACCTTTTCTCCAGCCTATAAGCGCAAATATTATCAGTATAAGTATTACTCCTGCTAACAGCATTTCGCCGTCCTCCTTATCATTTCAGTTTTATTGACTGTATGTATTTTGAATTAACTATTGTATAGCTGCCTCTTGCTCCAGTTGGCAAAACATTTATCACTGGCATATCAAAACTAATATCTGCCAGCTTCTTACCGCTCATATTCAGGAGCACAAATGTTGATGCATTACTCATTACAACGCTCTTGCCGTCGAACTGTATATCTGTATATTGTACGCCAAATGTTGTGTCAAATATATGTTTTCCTGATATATTATAGACAACAAGCTTATATGGATCTCCTGATTCTGAATTATCAAGAACAAGACCTATGTACTGGTCGCTGCAAAATATTTTTTGTATTTCATTGTCTATATTGATAGTATGTTCCAGACTTGGATATTCTTTTATCTTATAAATACTCACTACATTTTCGCCAACAGCAACTGCTGTTGTATCATTTACAAATTTTACATCTCCAACTATAATATCGTCATAATTAAAGCCACCAACAACTCTTTCTGTTTCGTTTTTTCCAACATCGGAAAAATTGTAAAACACTACATTTGTTTTAATCTCATCTCCACTCACTTTTATAAATGAAGCTATTAGTTTCTTCGCATCTGATGATATACTTATATCTATAGGATAACCATCTCCTGACAATGTCGTTTTAACGCTGTATATTTTCTCGCCATTTGTGTCATACATATTAATATAATTGGCATTATTATCCTCAAGGACTGCTGCCATCTTTCCACTGTCTGATACTTCTATCTGAAGTATCGGCATTGATGTATCTGCTTTACCAACCTGTCCACTCGTATTAAATGAATACGCACTGCTTCCATTGATATCTGCAACAGCTATAGAATTACCACATATGCTGACCTTTGGATTCTGCATCGAATACGTCTGGTTCCATATCACCTTGCCACTGTTCTTATAATAGGAAATTCCATCATTACTATATCTTACATATCCATCTGCAAATGCTATGTATTTCGAAGATTCTATATCTTCCCGGTTTACCGAATTGGTTATTTCGTAAGATGAATAATCATAGTTATCTATTACTCTTGATACTATGTAAACTGCAGCCAGAATAACTACAATTATAATAGTAACAACAATTGCGACCCGACTCTTATATCTCCTTATTTTTCTTTTTACAGCAGCTTCATCCAGAACATCTTCATTATCTTCTGTTGATGCTGCCATTTCCCTGTTAATACTAATAACTTTCTTTACTGGAGCATTTCGATCCCCGTTAAATCTGGATTTACCAGATATTATATCTGCCATATATTTCCCCTTTTCTATTGCATCCCGCATTAAATCAATTATACAATATTGGGGAATTTAATCAAGGAAGTTTTATCTGCTGACCTATATATAAAAAATTTTCATCTTTTATATTATTATATGTAATAACTTCATTGCATTTAGATGTATCACCATAGTATTTTTTACATATTCCCATAATTGTGTCGCCAGCTTTAACTGTATATGTCTTTACTTCATTTGCCGTTGCAGCTACAGTCTGCTCTTCCACCGGCTGAGCAGCCGTTACCGTAACATTCTCAGTAGAAACTACACTTGTAACAGCTGTCTGGCTTGTTGTCTCCGCTTCTGTAGGATATACTCCACCTTCAAGCTTATTAACAGGAACCACCTCCTCTTGTGTTGCTGTATCATTTCCTGACATCTGAACTATAAGACTGCTTATTGACTTGTCAAATTTTTTCATTTTCTGATAATTGTTCATCAGGTTAATTCCAATGACAAGAATAACAATTACCATAAAAGTACTTACTCCATACATAAATCTTGCATTTTTTTTCTGTTCATGTAATTCCTCTTTTTCTCTTATTATATTACGGATTGATTTCATAACCTTATCTGGTCCGTCTTCACTTGACTTTCTTTCGCGTCGCTCAAGCATATATTCCTGCATTTCATAATTTCTTTCATAAAAGCATACATATCCTTTCTGCTTCTTTAGTTCACCATTTTCATATAAGTAGAAATTTTCTTCTTTCTCAACCGTATCAATCAGATAAAATGTTTTCATTGTACCTGCAAAATTATCAAGATGTATTTTCTTTAATTTCATCATTCTTTCAGGTGTAACCTCTGGAATTGCTGCAAACCATCCAACTACTGATAAATCCGGAAAATATTTTTCAACATCTGAATATATCCCATTCCATACACTTTCGTTAAAATATACTCCTTTTTCTTCAACTTCTGTCCCCAGCTTTGCTTTTATTATTCCCTTAATAAAAACACATTTTTCATCCCCATCAGTCTGATTTTCACCCAAGAGTACTCCCGCCTGTGAGTCTGACGGATTATTGTAAGCAATTGAATTTATATATGTAAAAGCATAATCCTCTATATATATTTTCTTATCAGAACTCACTTCGCCTATCTGTTTAATATTTTTCGGTCTCCTTATGGCCGCACCTCTTGTAACTTGTTTTGACTTGTCCGAATTTTCTTCATTACATATTATTTCTATCATGGTGCCTCCTTATATTATTACTCTTTTGAATAATATCACTACATAACGAAAAAATTTATCAGATTTTGTCATTCATTTAAAAAATATCAGAAACATTTTTGGTAATATTTAATCTCTTTTTCGCGTACACATTATAAAGAGCCTGTCTAAGCTACTAAAATGACCTGGAGGCAAACTCATGATTTATTATTTTGATTCAAAAAACCCTAAAGCTCCCGCTCAAATGGGAAGACTACTCACCGATATGGTTACCCAAAAAATTCTTCCTCACCAGGAAATTGTAATTCTGTGTATTGGAAGCGACCGCTCTACTGGTGACAGTCTAGGTCCTATAATAGGTCATCAGTTTAGAAACTTCATTTCTCCTGGTATCTATCTGCTTGGCGACCTTAACCAGCCTGTTCATGCTGCAAATCTTAATTACTGTATTAAATCTATGCAAAAAACATTTGATAATCCTTTTATAATTGCAATTGATGCATCTCTTGGAAAAGAAGACCATATTGGCATGATGACTCTGGGAAGCGGACCGCTTAAGCCCGGTCTTGGAGTGAAAAAAAAGTTGCCTGAAGTTGGAGATCTTCATATCACAGGAATAGTTAACTCTTCCCATGACATGGAATCATCCACACTTCAGACAACCCGTTTGTCAATTATATTCCAGATAGCTGATGCTATCGTTCTGGCATTAAGAACATTTAATGACGATTATTATATACAGCAAGAGCCTGAGCTATCGTATCTGCTGAGTCAGACTTCATAATAGAATTAAGTTCTGAAAGCTTATCTACATTAATAAATTCTTTACCAAGATACGCTTCATAATTAGATGATATGTATATTCTCTGCTTCTTAACCAAATCATCAAGTTCATCATACTCCACTTTTTTCTTTTCAAGCTCAGTTTCCATATTGCATATTTTGTCTGCATAGCGTTCATTAATCTCCGAGATAATATCAGCCTTGGTATTCTTTTCAAAATCCTCCAGGGCTGACTGTTTCTCATTTTCAATCTCCGCTATGTCATCATACAATGCTTTAATCTGAGAATCAAATGGTTCAAGCCCATACATATCTTCATTCTTATCTTTTCTGATGTTCTTCTCAATCTTCTTAATACGCTTATTGTTATCTTTTATCTGCGTTCTTGTACTCTGGGCAGCCATTATAGTTTCAGAATGTTTCAGCACAATCTTTCTAAAGACAGCCTTTACAACAACAATACATATAAATGATACAGCTATACAATATATAAGAAGAATCCATTGCGGAATCACCGGCAATAAGAATAAAACTATTGGAACAGCCACAAACAATCCCACCATGACAGCTATATCAATCACATAATCCAAAAGCTGCTTGGGATTAAACACCGATATAAATAACTGACTGTTATATATTTTAGAGATATTCTCATGTATAAACGCTTCATTAATCTGATCTTTAAGATCTTCATTCTGCGCTCTTAAAGATGCTGTCTCTGCGCTTATTCTTTCTTTAACGCCTGCCATCTTGGCTTTATCTCTTTCAGCAGAAACAGTCTTAATTTTTTCTTTATCAGCTTCTATTGACTTATCATACCCGGCACATATAGCATCTGTACTCGCTTTAATTTTGGAATCTGTTTCATTCTGTTTTTCTTTTCTCGCGTTATCTAATTCCTTAGAAATATCTTTAACGCTTTCCGCAAGCTTTTCAAGTCTGTCTTTCTTCGTATTATGTTCCTTAACGTCGCCAATAATCTGTTCAAGCTTCTTCTGATTACCATTCAGTATATTCTGTTCTGCCATCTGCTCACCAACTTCCGTATACACTAATATTTCATCTTATTATTTGTTCTCACGATAATAATTAATAAGACATCCATCAAGAATTATCTGTCTCTCATCATCTGTAAGTTCATCCAGCTTAAGTTCGAACTCTTTCATATCTTTATTAACAACAAAAGCCTTGATTGTAGATACTTTATTCTTAATTGCATCCTGAATCTCTGGAATAAAGATATAATCTCCATTCTCAAACGGAAGCTCTCCCTTATCAATTATGAATGGAAGCATACCCCAGTTGATAAGATTTGAACGGTATCTCTTAGTTGCATACTCATTAGCAATGTTAGCCCATCCGCCAAGTACCTTCTGGCATGATGCTGCCTGCTCTCTTGCTGAACCATCACCCGGTTTAACTGCAAATATAGTACTTCCAACACCAACATTAGACTTATGCACATCATATGTTTCTTTAATCTTATGCATAATGTCTCTCAGCTCTGGTAAAGCTTCTCCCATGCACTGTCCTGCTTCTCTTGCCTTCTCTGCCTTCTGTACTTCCTTAGCACGTCCTACATATGCAGGATCCTTTCTTGAAAGTGCAAATTCAGCAAGACCAAGAGGATTAGATCTGAATGATGATGTCTCTCCCGATGGAATAAGCTCATCTGTTGTTGTAACAGGATCATGTATCTCAGATACAACCTTAATAATAAGATTCTCTGGAAGTGCAACCATCTCTGGCCAATCCTTGATATTAGGTCCAAACTGGATTTCCTGTTCCGGATCTGCAACACCCTTGCTGTCAAATACTCTGTTAGCATAGATTGAACTATCAAAATGATATGCTGGTCCTGTGAACTCTACATCCATGTCTGTTGCTGCTGTAAGGTATCCCTTATTAGCTGCTGTTGCTGCAATAGAACGTGCATCCATAAGTGCAACAGATGATATCTGTCCATTCTGTAATTTAGAACCTTCTCTGTTAGGGAAGTTTCTTGTTGAATGTCTGATTGAGAAAGCATTATTAGCAGGTGTATCTCCTGCACCAAAACATGGTCCGCAGAATGCGGTCTTAACGATTGCACCTGTCTCCATAAGATCTGCAAGTCTTCCATTTCTTGCAAGTTCAACATAAATTGGTGTACTTGCAGGATATACGCTAAGTGTAAATTCATCTGCACCAATTGACTTTCCTTTAAGAATGTCTGCTGCTGCACATATGTTTTCAAAACCACCACCGGCACATCCGGCAATAATTCCCTGATCAACATAAAGTCTGCCATTCTTAATCTTATCTGTAAGCTTATATTCAACCTGTCCATCAAGGCTTACAAGAGCCTTCTTCTCTACATCATGAAGAATATCCTCGAGGTTAGCATTAAGTTCTTCAATTGTATATGTATTACTTGGATGGAATGGCATAGCAATCATTGGCTTGATTGTGCTTAAATCGACATATACAACACCATCGTAATAAGCAACATTTCCAGGATTAAGTTCCTTGTAACTCTCACTTCTTCCGTGAATATCATAGAATTCCTTAACCAAATCATCTGTTCTCCATATAGATGAAAGACATGTTGTCTCTGTTGTCATAACATCTACGCCAATTCTGAAATCAGCACTAAGTGATGAAACACCAGGTCCAACGAACTCCATAACTTTATTCTTAACATAACCATTACCAAATACTGCACCTATAATAGCAAGTGCAACATCCTGAGGACCAACCCCCTTTGCCGGTTCTCCTGTCATATAGATAGCAACTACTCCTGGTCTGTTAATATCATAAGTCTTATTAAGAAGCTGCTTAACAAGCTCTGGACCACCTTCACCCATAGCCATTGTTCCAAGAGCTCCATAACGTGTATGACTATCTGATCCAAGAATCATCTTTCCACCTTCAGCCAGCATCTCTCTTGCAAACTGGTGGATTACAGCCTGATGCGGTGGTACATATATTCCGCCATATTTCTTTGCACATGTAAGGCCAAACATATGGTCATCTTCATTAATAGTTCCGCCAACTGCACAGAGACTGTTATGGCAGTTAGTAAGTACATAAGGAATTGGAAATTTCTCAAGACCTGAAGCTCTTGCTGTCTGTATAATTCCAACAAATGTAATATCATGTGAAGTCATCTTATCAAACTTAATCTTTAACTTCTCCATGTTTCCAGATGTGTTATGGTTTTCAAGAATTCCATATGCAATAGTATTCTTAGCAGCCTCTTCCTTTGTTACTGAACATCCTGTCTTGGCAGCTACTTCATTCACAGCCGAAGCACTATCCTCAACAATATCGACACCGTTGATAAGATATGCTCCTCCATCACTTAATTTAATCATGCTTTCTCCTCTTTCTATATATCATTACGGTTTCCCGCTTAATATCCGTTATTCATATCCTCATTATATAACATATACAAACATTAAAGATAAGGTGTAACTTTTTCTACTATTGATGCTATAGTGTCATTATCTGCAGTTCCCGGAACCCATCCAACATTAACTGTATCACCTTTAATTCTAGGAATAATATGCATATGGAAATGAAATACTGTCTGCCCTGCTACTTCTCCATTGTTCTGAACAATATTAAGTCCATCAAAATCCAATGCTTTCTTATACGCTTTAGAAATCTTAGCTGCTACTTTAAATACATGTGCGGCAGTGTCATCATCAAGTTCATATATATTGTCAAAATGTTCCTTCGGCAATATAAGTACATGTCCTTTAGCGGCAGGACTTGCATCGAAAATAACTTTTACAATATCATCCTCATAAAGAGCATTTGTTGGAATCTCGCCGTTTGCCAGCTTGCAAAAAATACAATCATCCTTTTTCATACCATTTCCTCACTTTGCGCGAAATTTGTCGAAATACTTTTGTTTACATGTATTTCGAATACGTATATACTTTTATATGATAACTTAAAGAAGGTTCAATTACAACCTCATAGAAAAAAACTTATTAAATTAATGTTCGAAAGGAATTCTTATAAAATGTTAAACTATGATGAATATAGAAATCTATGTTGCTTAATAAACGAAAATCCCGACATAATTTCTGTCTTTGACAACATGTCTATGTTTTCTATTGATGAATTATCCATTGATTCCCATGATATAAAGAATCATCTGGCATATTTAAAAACCAGTTTCCAACTTTTAAAAAAGAAATCTCCTGAACTGTCTGAAAACAAATATATAATACGTATGGAAGATGTCCTGTCACAGCTTATATATCACATGGAAAGAACAACTCTTTACAGATACAGCATGAAAAAAGCTGACAAAAAACCAGTTAATATCAACGATATTATGTATGAAGTTCCAGACATAATTGATGACGTAATCGATAATACATGTACATTTACCTTCTGTCTTGATAATATTCCCGATATTCTCATAAATCCTGACCAGCTCAAAACCCTGCTTACAGAAGCTGTCCAGAATGCGTGCGAAGCATCAGACTGCACTGGTGAAATCACCCTTATAACCAGAAAGAGTAACAATTATGTAATCACAGAAATTATTAATAATGGTGGTCTGCCATCACACGATGATTCTTCATACCTATCTGATTACATTAAACTATCCAGACCTTTCTATTCAACAAAATCTGGTCATATAGGAGTTGGTCTGTCAATAATACATCAGATATGCCTCTCAGGTAACGGTTATGCCAGACTCACTGAATCAGACGGAAAAACAATATTATGCATACGTTTTCCTATTATTTCTGAAAATTAAATATTTCATCTAACATCCTGAGAGTCTTAAGGTTTCCCCGTGCTGTCATTGCTCCTGTCATAAATGCACGATGGAATGTCTCTCTACCTTCCACTATCTGGTCAAATGTTTCTTTTGAAAGCTTTCCTATGACATCAGCACTCTTATTCTCTCCGAATGTTACTTTTATGTCTCTTCCATCTACATAAATACTTATAAGCTTATCTTTATCACTTATTGATATCATATATGTACTCTTATATCCTGTTGTAGGATTAAAATTATCTCTAAAAACATTAAGATAATAATCATCTCCACCATTTTCCTGATCATTAAGGAGTTCCTTATATATACTTGCAAGCGATTCAATATCCTGCTTCTGTGTCTTAACAAATGCATCATCAGAAGCATATTTTGATAGCTGTTCACTTTCTTGTGGTGTAAGCTTAATAGTATCCTTAAGCATATTGTTCTTAATAGTCTGACTACTTGATGGAAGCTGCATAATTCTTTGTGAAATTGTTCTATATACATTCTCAGCATATTTTTCTATTATTATTTTGTAATTATCATTAAACTCAAAATCAGTAGTATCATCTATATATGCACTAAGTGCCGGTCCTATCTTTCCACCAATAATTTCCCATGAATTATTAAGTGCAAGTGTCACTTCCCTTTCTCCATATGTTCTTGCCATTACAACTGGAAACATATACTTATCTAAAATCTGTGACTTATCAGAATAAAGCCAGCAGGAATCAAGAAATGTCTGCATATATCCCCCCATTCCTACCCATTCAACTGTAGTTGCAAGAATAATACCATCTGCTTCTGTAACAGTCTGTGACAGTGTTGTTATTGTATTCTTCATCTCATACAGATTATATCTGTTCACATTGACATTAAGCTCATCAAGAACTTCCTGTATCTTATTAATAACTAATATTGTAGGGTCATCAACAAGCCCTCTTCCACCATAATATATATTAATATTCATCTTATAATCCCCATATATATCAAAAAATAAATATTGTCACTTACCGTGATATACCAGTCAGAATATAGCATAAAATCTAGCTTATTTCAACCTTGAAGGATATAGCTGCAATTTTTAACACATCTCCATCAGAAAGTTTTTTACGTTCATGATTGCCAAGCCGTTCTCCATTAAGATATGTTCCGTTGGTAGCATTAAGATCCTCAACCAGATATTCATCAGCTTTAAATGCTTCATGATATATACAGCAATGCATACGACTCACTACCTGTGCTTTTATTACAACATCTGACATCTTTTCAAAACTTCCTATTACATATGGATACTTATCCATGCATATTACCCCGTCTTCATTCTCGACCCCTCTTATATATATAAGCACTTCTCCTATAAGATTTTCTTTCTGCAATACAAGTTTTAATTCTTTTCTACTGTTCTTTTCCGGCATATATTCAGACAACAGCATTGTCTCATTGCATATATCGTCATACGAAACCGTTTTTTCTTCTATGCATTTGTTGTTTACATTGACACTCTCATTATATAATACCTGTGCTGTATCTTTCTTCACAACATATGGAATTGACTGTTTCTGCGTAAGTATAACAGACTGCAGTTTTTTATGTTCTTTTTTGCAAAATACTAATATTCCTATTCCGGCACCAATGCATATAAAACTCAGGACTGATGGGATTCTGAAAGGTATTAATCCTGGCACAAATATACCTAACAGACCAAAAGCCATACTTACTACACCAATAATAACTTTTCTTATATTAACATCTGATTCATCTGCCTTTTCTTCTTTATCCGAAATCATCTGTTCAGCTATAACAGTTTTTATTTCTTTATCCCGTTTTTCTGGCATATCCTGTATAACAGATTCTTCCTGTTTTTTTACTTTTTTAATTCCAAACATTCTCATAAGGTTAAATGGATCATAATCTCCAACAATTACCTTCTGATACACTTCATATAATTGTACGATACTCTCCTTATCCAGACTATGATCAAAATGTTCCAATATAAATTCAAACAATATTTTAAGGCTTTCGTTAAAACTATATCCATTAACCTTTGTATGATACACAAACTGCAGCTTCTTTGTTCCAACATCCATATATATGAACCTGGGTTCTATCTTCACGTGATCTATATCTAACATATAATCTTCTGCTATTCTTACCATTTCAGATATATTAACACATATGGATTTAACATCCTCCATTGTCATTTTCCCATATTCATAATACTTACTCAGCTGCTGTCTTGATGTAATGTCGTAATATATTCCATATCTGCCATTAACAGAATACATTGAGAATCTTAAAAAATGCTCTGGTTTATTGCGCCTAAGCATTTTGTACTGGTAATCATCATATTCAACATTATCTTCTATCACAAGATAATTGCTGTTGTTCTGATGCTCATATTTTATATTAATATTTTCCTTCCCCAATATTAATCCTCCCCTAATTCTTAAGTTCTTTAAGTGCATTGACTATTCTTATAGTTTTTTCTGGAGAACTCGTTCTTACAATTGATGCTTCTGGTTCTATTTTGTATTTTTTCGAAAAAATCACTCTTCTCTTAAGATATTCCTCCGTTTTTATTCTATACATGTCCGTATCTTCATCATTAAATCCCCCTAATTCTGTCTGGATAACAAACTGACTGTTAACGCTGCGCTGAATGAGATTATCATGTATATCACAACTTGCTCTCATAACAACAATAATTATCAACATAAACAATGGTGTAATAACCGCATTTTCCACTGTATATGATGCCCTTAACCACATATCATCACCCCCACATAAGATATAAATATAAAAGGTATAAATGGTATTGTATCTTTTCTTTTTAATCTTTTTATAATAAGCAGTACCCCAGAAATTATGCTTACAAACATCAATGCCATAAAAAATACTGATGTTGCCTTTTTTATGCCTGTAACAATTGCAATTATTCCCATAACAAGTGCATCAGCCGCACCCATTATATGACTAATTACACATATCACAACAAATACTGTTGTAACAACCAATATAATAAACATTTCATAAACATCCACTTTCTTATATCCAAATATATATCCTGCTATCTTTATGCCAATTGCCAGAATACTCATCACTATTATCATATATACTGGAACTGCTCTTCTCTTTATATCCATAAAAGACATTATAGCCAGCCCCGTTAACATAATCAGACTTCCCATATACCCCCTTTGGATTATGAATGTATACATTTTTTGCAACATTCCATTCCTTTTATTTTTTCTTTTTTCACTTTAAGTATTGTTCTTTGCAATGCATAACAACTATCAGATGCATGATATTTATCACCATAATCTGTGTAGTATACAATTTTTGATGCACCCTTGCACAAACTACATGGGTAATACTTTCCTCCAGAAGCATTTCTTAAATCTGTAATTTCAGCCAGCGATGCTGCTTTTATGTTTCTTACCAGATAACTACACATCTTCTCTATGTGATACACTTCACCATACTGTGTTATGTAAACATACTCAGATTCGTCATTGTTATTTGACTCAAATCCATCTTTTTCCTCTCCTAACCATATATCAGTTATTCTTTTTTCATATATTGTAATCTGCCTTTTCCCTAATATATTGAATGGATTCTTAACAGTATATTTTAAAGAAATCTTCACGGTAGAATTATCATCCGCTATATCTGAACCATAAAAGTTCCACCCCGTATTACCGCCTGCTATATAATGTTTCTTAGCATAATCGCTGCCAATTTCATCTACAAAAATAGCAAAAAATGTAGACTTATATATTTCTCCCGTCATAACCTGACTTGTATAAGAATATGTATTAAACTTTCTTAATGCATTATATAATGCATCATTTACATGCATCCTTATTGAAATTAACTGCAACAAAAACATTACTGCCGCAACCGCATATAATATAACAGGTATAACCAAAGCCCCCTCTACAGTTGCTGATGCAGGAATGTCTCTTTTCATCAATTTTCGGTTAAAGTATGTCATTGACTGCTCTCCTCTCTTCGTAATTATTCCTGCATCGAACCGTTATTTAGAAGCATATGCTGCTAAACCATATTAAATATAAGAACAGCTTATTATCTGTACGTATGGCTGTCCTCTCCTAATAACACTAAACACTGCTGTTCCCGCCATACTCACAATATAGTTTCTCATTCTGAAATCATCATGTCCCATACTTATCATCTTAATTTCCATTGCACCCATAGTTCTGTAATTCTTATGTTCACTCCTTTCTAACATAAGCAGCATTCGTATATAATCCCTGTATTCCAAACCATCATCGTCTGTATCCTTGTCGGAATCAAACTTCATACCTAACAGATTTTCCAATGATAATTTCCAGTTTTTTTCGTTTTTCACAAGAGCAACTTTATTTCCTGCATACAAATCCCTCATATCCATTATTGCTTCACCATATGCCCACACCGACATTATCAGATATTGCCCGGCTTTAATAAGAGCCATATTACCTGTAAATCCTAATGCTCCTGCTGCAAATGAATACGCCTGCATTTTTTTTGACTTGTCTGTTATAAGATATGCCAGATTCATACCTGTTCTTATTCCTGATAATTCCAGCATTGTCTGTTCAAGATTTTCCTTATCACCGCTTTTTCCACACAGTATATATTCAAGCGTATAATCAATACCGGCACTTTCATCGATATCCATATCAAGATAATCAGTAAAACAATTAAACTTCATCATCAGATACTCATTCATCAGAAACTGTTCCTTTATTTCTTCCGCCTTTGATTCCATACTCTCAATTTTCCCTGACATATCTGTTGCAAGACCTGCATAATTAACAGACTTTTCTGAAATATTATCTGTATCCATAACTAACGCCAGTATGCCATCAGTAATCAGCTGTCTTACTTTTTTTACAGCAGACAGACCGGAAGATTCTATAGAAAAATCCACTCCTGAATAATCAAACTTCATTCCCTTTGCGGACAATCCATATAACAACTGCCTGCATCTGACTACTGACGACATAACATCTCTGCTATTGTCATAATTAAGATTTTCTTCAAGTTTTTCAATCTGACTGCATACCCCATTAAGCACAATTAGATTTCTTGAAAGTGCCTGTCTCAGTTGTTGCATATCACACATTGTTTTCTTGTCTGACGCATTGTCTTCTTTCATAGACTTAAGATCCTCTATTAATTCATTACAAAGTTCTTCACCAAGAGTCTTTATTTCAGCAGAAACCTTTTCCATACATCCACCCAGTTTATTCTCTGCACCCGACTTTGCATCATCATATTCACCAAGCACCTCTAAAGCTTTCTCTGTCTGCTCTTTAGTTCCTCCAAGTACAGCTTTCAGCTTTATATAATTTCTCCTATATACATCCGAATATGAATTAATATAATCTTCCTCTTTTTGATTTTCTTCACTAGCTGCAACACCACTGGCATCTTCATACATATCATCTAATAATGCTGATACATCTGTGTAGCCAGGTTCTGAGTTGTCAATACTCATGTATACTTTTTTCTCATCAACATATACTGAATCCATTGAAACAATCCCATTAACTGCCGATTTGGCAAAATATCCCCCTGATGATACAGGTTCCCCACTTCTTATTACAATTCCCGTATCTGTTGTCTCAATCCCTTCAACATATTTAATGAGCTGAAGTATTTTTAAGTCCACCTCCCACAAATCCTTTTCACAATCCTGTATATCCGATGTTATCTCCTTGATTTTTTCTACTTTTTGAAGTTCCTTTTCCGACTGTCTCATAACATCTGCCATCTCTGAAAACAATCCATATTGCATATATGAAGCAATTTCTTTTCTAAGATATATTCCACCCTGATCAGTTATGTACTCAACATTATCCACATCAACCCCCATTAATGAGACATTTTTCCCACAGGAATATATATTTTCTTCAGCATATTGTTCAATTCTTGCCTTAATATTATCGCTATATTGAAGAAGCAGAATATCATATTCACTCAACATATCGTTATGATACGCAGAAAATGCGCCTTCCACAGATAACATGCACGCTTCCTTGATCTGCGTATTATAAAAACAATCTGATGCTGATCTGACACATGTACATATCAAAGAAAATATTATTGTCATTGACAATGCTGCCATTACCGTTATCTGCGCCTTAAATGTCTTATTATTCAACAACAGCCTCCATTTATCAGATTTTATTAGCCTGATTTGTCATCTTAGAAAGAATTGAATTAACCAGACTTGTTATCTGTTTTTTGAATACAACAACCAGTCCCACAAGAACAATTGTTATCAACACAACCTCTACAACACCCATGCCATCTTCACTATCCCAAAACTTTTTTATCGCATTCTTCATATTATCTTAACCTCCATAATTACCAGCTAAATCTGAAAAGACCATACTGCAGGAATCATAATTATTGCCATTACTATCATAAGCATCATCATCATTGGCATAAGCAGTTTAGTTGTAGCCTCTTCACCCTTTATCTTTGCCATATTCTTTCTTTTTTCAAATGCATCAGCCGTCTCCTCCTCAAGAAGACGCCGTAACTCTTTAGTCCCCTTTCTGATATTAGTCTGCAATAATGCTGCAAGCTTCATATATTCTCTCGTATCGCATCTTTTTCCAAATTGTTCATATGCCTTTAATTCGGATATTCCTGCCTGAATATTATAATCAGTCTTACATATCTCATCATATACAGGTCTGCGTACCGCCTTGCCATGTTCTATGTTATCCTTATAATCAGCTGCTATTTTATGCCATGCCATTCTTGTAGTCATTCCAGCACCAAGAAGCAATGTCAATTTCGATACAACTTCTGAATAATCATATAACAGTTCCTTTTTTCTCTTTATAGCATTGTCCTTTACTTTCTTTTTATCAGCTATAATTACTACTAGTATAGCTGCCCCTCCAAGAAGGACAAATAATAACGGAGACACAGGCTTTTCACTTTCCTCATAGTATACTTTGCTGTCTGCTATATACTGTGGAAGGTTAATATTTCCATCCATTCTGCTACTACTGACAGCTGCTTCTATATCCTTTTGTGCCTGTATTTTTCTCCTATCTCCTGTACCATATTCTGGTGAATATACCGTTACTGTAAAATCGTATTCACTTTTATAATCCTCATATTCCATAATCAGCTTAAGTTCTACATTCTGACACTCATTTTCCAAAAAACTAATATTATTAACATTACCGTTATAATTAATAAGTTCATAATTTCCTGAATACCATGTCAAAGAAACTACACCTCTCTGTGCCGTTTCTGGTAATACAAGATTGCTAGTTACATGTTCAAGATTTTTATTTCTCCCACACATAATTCCAGCTATCTCCTCATATGCCTTTTCAAAGCATACGGCAGCTTCATCCTGTGACATAATTCTTGGTGCGATTTCAACATCAACAGATGTTATGCTCTCTCCATCTTCACCTACGACATTAATTCTCTTTACCTGTGTCTCTTCTCCAGGTTCAGGACGCTCTATACTGCAAAACAACTTATCTGAATTGTCCGTCATAAACATACTGATTACAGCCATGGCTGCACTAATAACAATTATTAATAATACCTTTCTTTCTTTTTTAAACTTCAATATTAACTATCCTCTTTGCCCACATATCAGAAACAACATATACTGCCAGACACACCGTCATAATAATTATTCCAGCAATATTACCATACAAAGGCTGTATAAATTCTTTGGCAGTCACCTTTAAATATATAACGATAACAGCAGGTATAAGACTCATTACTCTCTGTTCCATTTTTTTGCCACTTATAATAGTGTCAACCTCTGACATAACCTCTTCCTTCTGCTGTATAATCTGCGCTGTATTCTTTATAACTGCCATTAAATCTCCACCACTTCTCTTGGCATATCTGAATATCTCCGCAAAATACATGATATCCTCTACTTTACTTTCCTCCGCAAAATCATCTAATATATCCTCAAGATTCTCATTCTGCCCAAGCCTTATAACTATAAGTTTGAACTTTACAACAATATCAGAATCATCCCCATACATAAGAGTAAGTTCATCTACAGCCTGTCCAAATGCATTCTCTATTGAATATCCAACATTTAAAGCAAATGACACTGCAATAATTCCATCTTTAAATTTCTTCTTAAAGTTCTTCTTATCATGAACAATCCTTTCCTTTATTCTCTGCCTGTAATGAATATACACATACGGTGAAAGAATAACCGCCATAAAAACATTTTCATAAAATATGTATGCTGCAATCAGAACAATAATTATCCCCTCTAATATGTACCTTTCGTTACCATTCACTAAACCCTGCAGCTTCAAGCTTCTCTGTTCTGTTAAACACATTATTCTGCCTGACAAGCGTACCAATAACTTTTCCATTCTTATCCTGACTGTTTTCAACAAACTTAAACAATGGCGTAAGTGCAATCTCACCATTAATGCAATTTCCGACTTCTGCAATCTGAACCACCTTTCTGCTCTTATCCCTTAGCCTTGCAAGATGAACAATAATATCAATAGCTGATGATATCTGCGCCCTGATTGCTGACACAGGCATATCCATTCCCATAAGTACCATTGTTTCCAATCTCGTCAGCATATCTTTGGGACTATTGGCATGTCCTGTAGACAGACTTCCGTCATGCCCTGTGTTCATAGCCTGTAACATATCTATTGCCTCTGCTCCTCTTACTTCTCCAACTACAATACGATCCGGGCGCATTCTTAGGCTTGCTTTTATCAAATCTCTTATACTCACTGCATTAGTTCCCTCTGAATTTGCCACCCTCGCCTCAAGCCTCACAATGTTATTAATGTTGTGAAGCTGTAGTTCAGCAGAATCTTCAATTGTAATTACCCTTTCATCATCTGGCACATAATCTGACAACACATTTAAAAATGTTGTTTTTCCACTTCCTGTTCCACCTGATATGAAAATGTTATACTTGCTCTTAACAAGCTTTTCTAAAAACTGTGCCGCCTCTGGAGTAATAGATTCCAATTCAATAAGTCTGTCTATCGTGATGGGCTTATTGAAGAATTTTCTTATAGTTATTATTGGTCCATTAATTGCCACTGGTGGAAGAACAATACTGACCCTCGAGCCATCTTCAAGTCTTGTATCAGCTATTGGAGATGCTTCGTTAACCATATGGTTTGACATAGCTGCAATCCTCTGTGCCACATCTGACAGTTTATTCTCACTTTCAAATTTTTTGTTCCATCTTTCTATAGAACCATTCCTCTCCATGAATATACTGTCACTGCCATTCACCATTATTTCGGTTATGCTGTCATCTTCAAGTAATTCCTGCAAAATATCCAGTTTTTTAATAGAGTTATATAAGCGCTGTTTAAGTTCTTCCTTCTGCCTTATCGAAATCACATTATTACGGCTTTCATCATATATGCAGGCATCTATCACCTCATATAGTTCACTGTCAGCAACATCTCTGCCAATGTCCAGTCTTTCATATACATGCTTTCTTAGCTTAATGTAGAGTTCGTCCATTATATTTCCTCTATTCCTGCTGTTCTGCATAATTCTTCATAAAAACTGCAAAAAGGCAGCCGCCCCCATATATCATCATTATTAATGTTCTCATCTTCATTAACATGTATCTTTTTAAAAGTTGCTGCAATATTATCCAACCCCTGCTCAAGAAGATATTTTTCAAAATTCTTAAACCTCATATTCTCTATATAATTGCCTGTTTCACATATATATATTTCATCACAACAATCCATCATATTCCAAGGCATGCGTATTCCATCCCCAATATCAATTACAATATTCGAATATCCAAGTTCCCTTCCTATTGCCTGAATAAATGTCCCAATTTCTTCAGGTTTTATATCATCAATATCTTCTGCGCAGGACGCATCCGGTATATAATCCAGCCTTTCATAATGACTTATGGCATTAACAATATTTTTATGAAACTGATTATGATTTTGTCTGAATGCATATAATGCATCAGAAAGATTTTCATTCTCTTCATCCTTCAGGATTCCTTTAAACCCATAAAATGTTTCAAAATTAATAAAAAGTGTGTTCCCATGCTCTGACATCAGTCTTGCAACTGCCAGTGACAACATCATTCTTGCAGTATTATTAAATCCATATATACCTGTCACTTTAAGGCTTCCCCTTTTTTGAGCCCGGTCTTTCTTCTCATATCTCATTACAGACTGTAGAAGCTGATATGACGGCTGATACTTACATATTCCAACCAGTCCTTTTTCTTCCCTTGAATTAATCTCATCTGCTTCACGCTCCTCCTCACACAACACGACAGTCTTAGTTCCCGTTCTATATGCGTTATACCCATATGCTCCTTCACATATCATAAGCATATCAGCTTCTTTTTCCTGCAGGTACTTATCAAGTTCATGTTCCTTAGTAAAAACCTGTGCATTATAGGGAATATCATTATCATCATTAATTACAGACATAAGCCGTTTCGCATAATTTTCGTCTGAATCATATATAACGCAAATGTTATTCCTGCCCATCTGTTCACCCCCTATGTAATATCATTCATAAAACCACAACACACCTGTATACCAACACAACAACATATCCAGTCAGAACCCCCACTGCATAATGAAAGCCATGCGCCTTTATTCCGCTGCTCCCCATACTGACCTCTCTGGTCTTTTTTAAAAACAACTCAACAATTCCCGTAAAAATCCCTGTAATAAGAGATACAACCATAAGCTGTAGTACAAATTCCAATCCAGTCAACATTCCAATTACTGCCAAAAGCTTTACATCCCCTGCACCTACAGCCCTGATTATATATAGAAATGTCATTCCCGCTAATCCCGCCAGAGTTCCAAGAATATAATTTCCTATATATTCACCTGTAAAAGCTCTTATAACAATAACACTCACGCCTACAACAATACCTGCAACAATAAGCCTGTTCGGTATTCTGAATTCTCTCAGATCATGTACTGCTGCTACAATAACTAATACCAGTGCAATAATGACTGATATAATATCCGGCACTTATCCACCTCCTCAAAAAAACATGTATAGAATTACCATTTACTGCCTATACTTCTAATAAAGGCATATGATGCCCCTAATCTTGTGCATTAAGGAGTAATTCTATTGAAAATGTTTGGTAAAAAAAAGAGTCCTGCTACATATGATGAAAAATACCTGCTACAGGAACTTATGATGACTAAAAAGGCAATGTATACTGCCTATTCTAATCTTGATAATGTTACTGATCCTGACCTGATAGACTGTTATATCTACCAGCTTAATTCAGAACAGAAACGGTACAATTACCTTCTTGCAAAGGCAAAAGAATCTCAGTTATCCACGTCTGGATTCTGATTCTATAAGAATTGTTGTGTTGTACAGATACTATATATTCTATTCAATAAATTGTCAATACCTTTTCTATATTTTTATTTAAAAAATCATATGAATTCTAATTGACATTTCGCAAAAGCTAATATACCATTTATACAAGAAATACTTTTTATGAATAACTCATAATTAATTATTATAGAGGTGATGCACTATGAAATCGAAGAAAACCAATCCTTTTGTGATAACAACTTTAATATTCTTTATGACAACTGTAATGTTCGGTCTTCTGACCACCGGTGTCATTATTAAGTACCGAAAATCAACCGTTGCAACTAATACCGATAAGCTTAGCAATGACGAGATTGAGAAACTAAAGTCAGAAGAGAAAGAGGATCTTCTTTCTGATATGAAGTTAAGATTCACTAACGGTGAAGGTTCTCTTTCTATACTTAAGAGCTATTTCCCTGATAATATAGTCTATGTGAACAATAAGAATCAGTATGTATTTGCGCAGATACTTCCTGAACTTGCGAAGAATAATTATAAGGATGAGAATTTCAAGCAGGATGATAAAGGAATTATTACATACAATGAAGACGGTAAAGTTACAACACATATGGGTGTTGATGCCTCGAAGTTTCAGGGGAATATTGACTTTAAGAAATTAAAAGAACAGGGCGTTGAATTTGCCATGTTAAGATGTGGTTTCAGAAGCTATGGCAATGGAATCCTGAACACTGATTCTTCATTTGATACATTTGCAAAAGACGCAATAAAGAATAATATTAAGATTGGCGCATACTTCTTCTCATCTGCAATTACGAAACAGGAAGCTATAGAAGAGGCTGATTATGTTCTTGATATTATCAAGCCTTACAAGATTACATATCCTGTAGTTATTGACTTTGAGGAGATTTCGGGCGATTCATACAGACAGGAGAATCTGACTACTGAAGAACTTACAGATATCATAATCGCATTCTGCGACAAGATAGAAAAAGCAGGCTATAAGCCAATGATATATTCCAACCTCAAGGGATTCGTTGGAAGACTTGACCTTACCCGCTTAGAAAAATATGAGAAGTGGTTTGCCTACTATTCAGACACACCTTACTTCCCATATGAATTCTCTATATGGCAATACACTGAATCAGCTAAGTTAGACGGTGTCAGTGGTAATACCATAGATCTTAATATTAGTTTTAAAGATTACAATTAATTGTGACTCACATGCTCACTGCGGAATTTCTCAATCATTTCCCTTGTGAGACTGATATGGTCATCAATTACATCTATATCATCTGCCTTGACCCATGTGCCGACCGATAACTCATCTTCTTCAAGAGTTATTGTGTCGTCACCGTCAAGCTCACAGAAGTAACCAAGAAGCTGAGAACCGCTGAGTCCCCAAGGTTGGCTCTTATAATAGGTGATATTTTTAACCTTCACACCTACTTCTTCCATAACTTCTCTGCTTACAGTTTCCTCTGTTGTTTCACCAATCTCAGTGAATCCGGCAATAAGCGCATAATTCCTATAAGTTCTTCCCGCATATTTAGTAAGAAGAATTCTGTCCTTATCTGTAACTGCAACAATAACAGCCGGACATATCTTAGGAAATACCATATTCTTACAGCAGTAACAGCGTAACATTCTCTGCTTGTCATCATGCTTGAGTGGTTTTCCGCATCTTCCGCAGAAATGATTATCCCTGTACCAGCCATACAGATGAAATGCAGTAATAGCCGCATAAGCATGCTCTCTTGGCTGTGCCTCACGGAAAGAATCGACTCCTATGAATTCATATCCTCTGACAAAAGAATACATATCCTTGTGTACAGCTGAATCAGCCATCTCTCCCAAGAATGTGCCTCTTTCGAGGCTTCCTGTCTTTCTTGCGAGGAAAAAATGTTCCTCATCAATTGACAACAGATATATAAATTCAAAGTTATCCACAGCTTTGTCTCCGTAAGAGGACTTTATCCCCTGAACGAACTCATCATACTGTGGATATATTAATACATTTTCTTCAGGATTCTGTGAGTTAAAATGTCCTGATGGTCTTGCAAGCAATGAGGAACCCTGAAAATAAAACACAGTATCCTCATTGCCTGGCTTAAGATTCTTATACTGGTTGTCCAGATGTTTTGGCCATATATCCTGTATCATATCAGAAGAACACCATCTCTTCCTTAGGTGCACCTGTCTTTTCTACGCTTTCAACGTAAAGAACAGGACCTTTCTTCTTATATGCCATCTGGAATTCATACTTAATAGTAGCTGTAACCCATATCCATTCTCTGTTCTCAAGAGAAGCTATGTTGTTGTAGAAGCTGATATAACCAATAAACTGTGTATCTTCTGCACAACATGTCATAACCTTTCTTCCCGGAACGAAATTCTTATCCTTAAAGTACTTGTTCTTAAGAACCTGTCCCTTGAATCTTACCTTCTTACCTGCGTATACTTCCGGTCTTTCAGACACATCCATATACCAGATACCATAATCTTCGTCATCAACCTGAATAACATCAGCATTGATATCGTATGGAAGCTGTTCAGATATAGCAACCTGGTCACCCTTCTCGTCCTCGAAGATAATCTGAAGTGCAGGATTTAATGCTCTCATGCTTCTTCTGTAGCTGCCAAGATCCATACCTGACTTGCATCTGTTAAAGATAACCATATCAGCATATTTAACAGACTCTGCAATAATAGACTTCATGTTAGCCCACTGTAAGCCAAATGAATTAGCATCAACTAAAGTTATAGACTGGTATACCTGCCATCCTCTTGGCTTCTCACTTCCAAGAATAAGTGCTGGATCCCACATTCCGTTATATTCGATAATAACAATCCATGGATCATACTTCTTGTCCAGTTCATTAAGAGTCTTGATATTAAAATCTTCCTTCTCTACAACAACCATATCAACTCCGTTGTCCTTAAGAAGCTTCTCGCTATACTCCTCTTCACCTTCTTCACACACAATAAGAAGTTTATTCTTAGCATCTGCAAACTGTCCCATTGCTATAGTATCGGAGATAAATCTTGTTTTACCACTGTCAAGCTGACCGTTAATCAAGAAAATCGGAATCTGATATTCCTCATTTGCCATATTTATCCTCATTTCCGCGCATTTGCGCTATCATTTCATTATAAATGCGTTGTAAAAATGTGTTCTTCTATTAAACACTGATTAAACTTCAAAAAGTTCCTTAAGTGCATCTTCCTTAAGTTCAGAACCGATTACACAGATTCTTCCTGTGAAATCAGCACTTCCCTCACGAATCTCATATTCTTCTGGTACAAGGTCGAAATACATCCATGTTCCATCTGTGCAAGGAAGCATACCCTTAGAACGGAGAACCTTACCATAATCTTCACTCTCAGAAAGCTTCTTTAATATGCTGTCAAGCTCTGCCTTCTCATACTTCTTAGGAGTCTCTGTTCCCCAGCTTGTAAATACGTCATCTGCATGGTGATGGTGATGATCATGGTCATGGTCATGATGATGTTCGTGCTCGTGGTCGTGATGATGCTCATGTTCCTCATCATGGTCATGATGATGCTCATGCTCGTGGTCGTGATGATGCTCATGCTCGTCATCATCATCATCATGATGTCCGCCGCAACAGCAGCACTCTCCATCTTCATGATGATGGTGGTGGTGGTGCTCCTTCTCATGCTCCTCATAAGCCTTCTGCGCTGCCTCTGCAAGCATGTCTAACTCAAGGTTAGTAACATTCTCCATTGCACCAAGAATCTTAGTTCCGTCAATATCATCCCAAGGAGTTGTGATAATATGTGCATTAGGATTAACACTCTTAATAAGCTCAATAGCTGTCTTTAACTTCTCTTCAGAAACATTCTGTGTTCTGCTTAAAATAACAGTTCCTGCATGCTCAATCTGGTTATTAAAGAATTCACCAAAATTCTTCATATATACCTTAACCTTAGATGCATCTGCAACTGTTGAAGCACTGTTAAGAACGATTTCATTCTCAATGTGAAGGTCTTTAACCGCTTTGATAACATCTGAAAGCTTGCCTACTCCTGAAGGCTCAATAATAATTCTGTCTGGATGATACTTATCAACAACCTCCTTAAGAGAAGTTCCGAAATCACCAACAAGTGAACAGCAGATGCATCCTGAATTCATCTCTCTTATCTCAACACCAGAATCTTTAAGGAATCCTCCATCAATACCGATTTCACCGAACTCATTCTCAATAAGAACTACCTGCTCTCCCTTTAAGGCTTCCTTTAAAAGCTTACTTATAAGAGTTGTTTTACCTGCTCCCAAAAAGCCTGAAATTATATCTACTTTAGTCATCTTAATCAACCTTTCTGCAGTATATGACTGCCCTTTTATCTCATATTTTCAATTATACACTTCTTGTCAATCCCTATTTGAAAAGAAAATGTAAAATTTTATTAAAAATATTTAATCAGACAGAGATTCCCATGCTCTGTCTTAATTCATCTGCCTTCTCGCCAATCTTTCTTAACCTGTGGTTTACACCCGATTTACCAACCGGGGGGTCTAACAGCTCACCTAATCCCTGAAGACTCATGTCAGGATTCTCGAGTCTTAAAAGAGCAACCTGCATCAGACTGTCACTTAAACTGTCAAGCCCGACAGTATCTCTTATAAGTTCAATATCCTTAATCTGCTTGACCGCCGCTTCAATTGTCTTGTTAAGATTAGCAGTCTCACAGTTTACCTTTCTGTTGACATCATTACTGATTCCCTTAAGAATCATGACATTGTACAGGTTCATCTGCGAAACAACCGCTCCCATAAGATTAAGCGTATCAGTAATATTATTGCCTTCTTTCATATACACTACAAAACTGTTTTTTCTTACAATAACCTTGGCATCGAGTCCGAAAAAACGCAGCATATCCATAAGAATATCAGCGTCCTCCTCATATTTGCACACAATCTCATAGTGATAGAACTTGTTCGGGTCACTTATAGAACCTCGTTCCATAAAAGCTCCTCTTATAAATGCTTTCTTACAGCAGTCCATAGCTACAATTCTTGCGTCAACAAACACCGGTTCAATCTGTGTAAACCGGTCGTCGCACCATTTTAATGTCTGCAATATCTTAGCAACATCACTCTGTCTGGTTATCCTTATAATAGTTTCCTTGCCATTCTTAACCATTTCATTCGTATCAGCATCCATCTTAATGCTAAATATTCTCAATAACAGGTCACTGAATTTCTCAACTGACAATTCGTTCTCTGTAACGAATTCCAGACATAATTCTCCATTATCTGTCTCGCTTACATTGCCAGACATTCCCATAAACGCAGCAAATTCCGCAATCTGGCAATGCCTCGCGGAATCTGTTTTCTTAACTAACTCTTCTTTTACTTCTGATGAAAATGACATACTTAACCTTTTCTCTTAGAATCTTTCTCAATATCTCTATGCTCAACCTTACATCCATACTCAGTCCTGCTTATAAGCTTATAGATTTCATTAGCAAGAGTAACTGAACGATGCTTTCCTCCTGTACAGCCAATTGCAATAACAAGGCTGTTCTTTCCTTCCTTAACATAATTAGGCAGAAGGAACTTCAATAAGTCATCTATCTTTTCCAGAAATTCTGTTGTCTCCGGAGCTTTCTTCACATAATCCTGTACAGGCTTATCATTACCGGTAAGGTGTTTAAGTTCTTCAATATAATATGGATTAGGCAGAAATCTCACATCAAACACAAGATCTGCGTCTGCAGGTATTCCATATTTGAAACCAAAAGAAAGAACTGTAACAAACAGATTCTTGAAATTCTTATCGTCAAAGAATATGCCCTCAAGCTCTGCCTTAAGTTCCCTTGTAAGCATCTGGCTTGTATCGATTATAACATCTGCTCTTTTCTTTAAGAACTTAAGCTCATCTCTTTCCAGCTTTATTACATTATCTATTCTGTCATGATCATCCATTGCAAGCGGATGTGTTCTTCGCGTTTCCTTGTATCGTTTTACAAGTACATCATCACTTGATTCAAGAAACAGAATTGTATAGTTAAAATGCTTATTAAGCATATCATCAAGCACTGAATCCAGCTCAGCAAGTGCGTGACCACTTCTTATATCTACACCAATTGCTATGTTGCTATATCCGTCTTCTCCCGCATTGGCAAGCTCTGCAAACTTAGGAATCAGAGAGATTGGCATATTATCGACACAATAATATCCCTCATCTTCTAATACATTAAGTGCTGTAGATTTACCTGCACCTGACATACCTGTAACAATAATCATCTTCATCTTATCATCTTCTCTTTCTTATCTGCCTTTAATTACTGGTCTGTTTAATTATAACAAGCCTTAGAATCCAACCTTTACAACTTCCAGTTCCAGCCCGACACCGAACTTTTCCATAACTTCACTCTTAATATAATCCGTAAGCTCGCATACATCCTTCGCAGTTGCATCGCCCTTATTGACAACGAATCCTGCATGCTTCTCCGATACCTGTGCGCCACCTCTTGCACAACCCTTAAGACCTGCATCCTCAATAAGCTTTGCTGCAAAATATCCTTCCGGTCTTTTAAATGTGCTTCCGGCACTAGGATACTCAAGTGGCTGCTTCTGCCTTCTCTTAGCTGCCAGCTCTGAGATATTATTTCTTATTATATCCGGTTCACCTTTTCTTAATTTCAAAGTTGCTTCAAGAACAATCATATTGCTTTTCGCTACAATACTTGTTCTGTATCCAAGTTCAAGCTCATCTGCAGAAAGCTCCCTGATGACACCTTCATCATCAATGACCTTCGCACTGACAAGAATATCCTTGAATTCTCCGCCATAAGCGCCTGCATTCATTCTTACTGCGCCGCCTATACAACCCGGAATACCCGTAGCAAACTCAAAGCCTGCGATTCCATTAGCTGCAAGCTGATTACCAAGTCTTGTAAGCTTCATCCCTGCATTTGCTTTGACAAGCACCTCATCTGAATCTGCCTGTATCCCCGGCAGTATCTCATAGCCTGAGAAAGCATCGCCAAGCTCAACTACAACTCCCCTGAAGCCTTCATCACTCACAAGAATATTACTGCCATTTCCAATAACAATATATTTAATGTCCGATTTTTTCAAAAATGCGATAACATCTGCTATCTGCTTTTCTGCCTGTGGTGTTACATAATAATCTGCAGCACCTCCGATTCTGAATGTAGTATGTGTCTTCATTAGTTCACCTGTTCTTACATTCCCGGCACCAAGCATTGATATTAATGCTTCTGATAACATTTTATTATCCATATAATCTCACTATCCTTAATACTAATTTCCAAGAATAAGCTTTGCTGCTCCATACATTCCTGCATCATTACCAAGAGCAGCCTTAACTATCTTAGTCTGTCTGCTCGCATGGAACACACATTCCTTATAATACTTATCAATAAGATTGATAAAATATTCCCCTGCGGCAGAAACTCCGCCACCAATTACAAATACCTCCGGGTCAACCATTCCCGCTGCACATGCAAGTCCTTTTCCAAGATACCTGCATACATACTCTGTTACCTGTATAGCAAGGGCATCTCCTCCCTTAGCCTCGTCAAATATAACCTTTGCAGATATGTATGGCACACTTCTTAAAGATGAAGGCATGTCACTTTCTGCAAGCATACGGTTAGCCGTTCTTACAATTCCAGTTGCAGAAGCAACCTGCTCAAGACAGCCCTTCTTTCCACAGTTACAGCTCTCAGTCTCACCTTCAACAAGTGGAAGATGACCTATCTCACCTGCTGCACCGTTAAATCCATAAAGAGGCTTTCCATCAATAATAACTCCACCGCCTACACCGGTTCCAATTGTCACCATGACCATGCTGTTATATTCGCTTCCACCGCCTACCCAGAATTCTCCGAGTGCTGCCATATTGGCATCATTACCAATCTTAACAGGAATACCTGTAAGCTCAGACAGTGCATTGGCTGCATTAAATACTCCCCAGCCCAAGTTGATACATTTGTTGACAGTTCCATCTTCAAGACAGGCGCCAGGAAGTCCCATTCCGATTCCTGCCACATCCTCTGTTGTCATATTCATATCTGCAAGAACGCCCTTGATATACTCACTTATATCAGGCAGAATCAGGCTTCCACCCTCATCCTTTCTTGTAGGAATCTCTTCTTTTCTTAACAGCTCACCTTCTTTAGAAAATGTACCACATTTGCAGGTTGTTCCTCCAACATCAATTCCAAATATAATCTTACTCATCGTCATCCTCCCCGCCTCTCATAAGATTTTCCTGTACTCTTCTGTATAATTCCTTCGCTGCATTATATCCCATCATCTTCTGTCTGTGGTTGACCGCTGCTGACTCAACAATTACAGCAAGATTACGTCCTGGTCTTACCGGTAGCGTATGGCACACAACCTTATTGCCAAGATATTCTATGTATTCTTCCTCAAGTCCAAGTCGGTCATACTCTCTGTCCTTGTTCCAGTCCTCAAGCTTGATAACCATATCTATTTCCTGAGTTTCCTTAACACTTTCAACACCGAAAAGTGTCTTGACATCAATAATACCAATGCCTCTAAGCTCTATAAAATACTTGGTAACTCCCGGTGCGCTTCCAACCAGAGTCTCGTCACTGACCTTTCTGATTTCAACCGCATCGTCAGTTACAAGACGATGTCCTCTTTTTATAAGTTCAAGCGCGGCCTCGCTCTTACCAATACCAGACTCACCTGTGATAAGTACACCTACACCATATACATCAACTAAAACACCATGGATTACGATACATGGTGCAAGCTGAACCTTCAGCCAGCGTATTACTTCTGCTGTAAATGAAGATGTTGCCTGGTCTGTCATAAGAAGAGGTATCTGATACTTAACCGCAAGTTCAATAATCTTAGGCTCTGGCTTTATACTCCTGCAGAATATAATACATGGAATATTACTTGACAAAAGCTGCATATATCTTTCATATCTCTCCTGCTCAGAAAGACTCGCAAGATAAGCATGCTCCACATTACCAATAATCTGTAATCTGTCATTATCAAACTGGTCATAAAAACCTGTAAGCTGCAAAGCCGGTCTGTTCACATCAGGCAGATTAAGCCAGATTCCTGACACATCTATCTGTGGTGTAAGATTAACAAGATTCATTTTCTGGATAACTTTAGATAACTTTACCCTCTCTTTACCATTATTCATATATTCTCTGCCTCCAAACTCATATTTACGATTTCATATATCCTAAGTTTATCACAGACAAGCTCTAAATGCTATTATAAAAGTATTATCAATGAAAGAATTTGTATATATTCTCTGCCACATTTTCAGTAATACCATCAGCCTTCATAAGCTCATCCACTGATGCCTTCCGTATCTTTTCTATATCAAGAAAATGCTTCATAAGTGCCTTTCTTCTTACAGGTCCGATTCCTTCAATCGAATCAAGTACAGAAGATACCTGTGCCTTATCTCTTAAGCTTCTGTGATAAGTTATTGCAAATCTGTGTGCCTCATCCTGCACCCTTGTAATCAGCTTAAAGCCCTCGCTGTGCTTATCTATCGGTATCTCAATATTGTTATAATACAGACCTCTTGTGCTGTGGGTGTCATCCTTTACCATACCGCACACAGGAATATTAAGCCCCAGTTCCTTGAGTACATCAAGTGCAATATTCACCTGGCCTCGTCCGCCATCCATCATAATAAGGTCTGGATATCTCGAAAATCCATGACTATCCTCGAGTCCTTCCCGCTCACGCATACCTCTTGTAAAACGTCTTGTCAGAACCTCACGCATGCTCTTATAATCATCCGGCCCCTTTACTGTTCTTATCCTGAACTTGCGATAATCATTCTTCTTTGGTTTTCCATCCTCAAAAACAACCATTGAGCCAACACTTTCAACGCCATTTGTATTAGATATATCGTAAGCCTCTGCTCTGTGAAGTGTCCCAAGTCCAAGCCAGCCGGCAATCTCTTTCATAGCTCCTGTTGTCCTGCTCTCCTCACGCTTAATCTTCTCCGCATCCTGTGTAAGAACAAGCTGGGCGTTCTTATATGCAAGCTCAACCATCTTTTCCTTGTCGCCCTTCTTAGGAGTGACAATACTTACCTTGCGACTCTTTCTTGCACTGAGCCACTGTGCTATTGTATCCGAATCCTCTATCTCATACTGTACCATAATAATATTAGGTATAAATGGAGTTCCGCCGTAATACTGTTTCATAAATTCCGAAATAATGTCGCTCTTAGAGTCACCTTCGGCAACCTTCATATGAAAATGATCTCTTCCAAGAAGCTTGCCCTGCCTGATAAAGAACACCTGCACAACTGCGTCCTGACCGTCACTTGCACACGCAATGACATCTCTGTCATTAACATCATCTGCTGTAATCTTCTGCTTCTGTGCAACCTGCTTGACACTCATTAACAGGTCTCTGTATCTTGCAGCTTCCTCGTATTCCATCTTCTCAGACGCTTCCTGCATCTGCGTTGTAAGCCTGTCCATAATCTTCTTGTAATCACCATTTAAGAAAGCTACAACCTCATCAATTCTTCTTCTGTATTCCTCACCGCTTACATATCCCTGACATGGTGCATCACACTGTCCGATATGATAATTAAGACACGGCCTGTCCTTGCCCTCATCTTTAGGCAGATTTCTGTTACAGGTTCTTACCTTATACAGCTTGCATAGAAGTTCAATAGTGTCCTTGACTGCTGCCGCAGAAGTGTAAGGACCGAAATACTTACCTGCTCCATGCTTCATCTTTCTTGCAAAAAGTACCCTTGGATACTCTTCACCAACAGTAATCTTAATAAAAGGATAACTCTTGTCATCCTTCAGCATGGTATTGTACTTAGGCCTGTGCTCCTTGATAAGATTGCACTCCAAAACAAGCGCCTCAAGTTCAGAATCTGTGATAATATACTCAAAGTACTGAATATGTGACACCATCTGCACAATCTTGGCAGACTTATTCCTGCTGCTCTGGAAATACTGTCTTACACGATTCTTTAAAATCTTCGCCTTACCTATATATATTATATTGTCCCACTTATCATGCATAATATAAACTCCCGGTTTTGCCGGGAGTTTCTTAAGCTCTTCTTCTAAATTAAACATACTACAAGCTTCTTCAATCCTCTGGCTTTCTTAAGTGCGTAGCTTCGCACCTGTCTTATAGTATTTATTATCCCAGTTATATCAGCTTTGTCAACACATTTTACATTACCAAATCTGACCGCAAGGATTGTCTGCACTGCTTTCTCAAGTCCAATATTCTTAAGATTCGCATCCTGTGCAGTTATTTCTAATATATATTCTTCATAATCAATTCCGGGTTCTCTCTTATATCCCAGACAAGCAAGAAGCTTTTCAAGATAAGAATACATTTTCATAAGCTTTACTTCATCTACTGAACTGCTTCTTAATAAATGTATTCTTGATACTATCCTGATTGCAGCCATTGCAATTAATATAAGAACTGCCAATATTGCTGTACATACCACAATCAGAACTGAATTAATATGTATCTCACCAGAGAAGCTGTCAGTGTCAGAGACAGCTTCCTGTGTTGTGCTTTCAGTACCCGGCTCATCTGTATCATCAACTGTCATATTTTCATCAACTGATGAATTACTATTGTCAGACTGGCTCTGTCTCTCACTTTCATCCTGTGTGGAACTTTGCTCAGTATCCTCAACTTCTCCATAGCCAGGTGTTGCATCAACAATAACCCATCCATATCCATCAATATATGCCTCAACCCATGCATGAGCTGCATTGTCATAGACATCATATTTCATATACTTATTGCTCTGCCCGTCAGTATAATATGCGCCTGTATTGGTATTAACCGTATATCCTGCACAATACCTTGCCGGTATACCCGCACATCTTAATATAACTGCTGCCGAAGTGGCAAAATATGTACAATACCCTCTCTTGCTTTCTCTTAAGAAATACTCAACAACGCTCTTTCCCTCCGGCACTCTTCCTGGTTTAAGAGTATATGTATAATTATCTTTAAGATAAGATACTATTTTCTGTATATATTCAACCTTTTCATCTACTGTCTGTAAATTTCTCTTTCCAAACAGTTGTGCTACAACAATTCTGTCATCTTCAGATACATCAAGATACTGCCCGTGTGCATAGCTTTCATATGAATTAACAATAGCAGAGTTTCTGTATTTCTTCATAAGCTGCCCCATGCGGGAGTAATCCTCAAAGCTTCCCCGTGCTATACGGTAATCAAGTGACGAACCATATACATTGCCATCTTTACTTCTGAATGTCTGCTGATAATAGAAAAATCTGTCAGCAAGCAGTTGTTCGTCTTCATCAAGCGTATATATTTTTCGTTTCACAAGATTAAGTGCAAACTCGGACACAGCACTCTCATAAGAATACTGAGTTTCCCTTGTATCCGACCATCGCTGCCAGCTGTTATTCTTGAAATCCCTTCCCATAAATACCTTGGCATAGGCAATTCCGATATCAGACATTGTATTAAGCTCTCCTGCGTATACATTTCCATAGTAGACCTCGTCAACCTGTCCAACATCACCATTTCCTATTCCTACAGTCGCATTAACCTTCGCCTTATCATCCTCTGTCTCTGATTTATTTCCCTGAAGGTCTATGCCAAATCTGTCATAAACAACATCTGTTACCATATTTCTTGCATCATCAAAGAAAGAATTTCTCTTATATGTTTCCTGAGGAATAATAAATGTTAAAACTGCCGCTATAACTGCTGATATTATTACAGCTGTTTTGGCACTCTGGTTAGTTTTTATCTTCTTATTCCTTAGTGCCATTGAATCAAAGATAAAAAGAACACAGAAAATAATGCTTATGATATCAGGAACAATAACCGCCGCAATAAATACACTAAGCAGAGGCATAGTTATTGCCAGACTCACTAGCATATTAGGAAACACATTAACTTCCAAAGCTGCAAGGACTGCTATAATTATAACAACAACCACACATACGCATCTTACGGAAGCCGCACCAGCACTCTCTACCGTTAGTACATTACTGCTATCCACAGGTCCTGTAAAAGACGCCCTTGATATAAACACATTTATAAATGTTGTGATTCCATTAATAAAAGAGCCTATATTAATTACGAGATATACCACCGGCAAAACAGCCATTCCCATAATCCTTATAAGCCTTGCATTCTTTCCGTAACAGGACAGCATAAATGTATACACAACACTGAATATCAGTGAAACAAATCCAATAAATCCCATATCTGCAAGCGGATATGTAATCGTCTCTATTATGGATGCTGCACCAAATGTTCCAAGAAATGTCACTATTATTCTAAGTATTAAGTTGTCTGTATGTATAAGCTGTCCCTTTTTCATTAATACCCTCTTGTCACATTATTATCAATTCTCTGTAATTATCACTGGTTCAGTTGTAATCTCCAGCCTGTCATCTTCATATAATGCCTGACATGCTTTATTGACCGTACCTTCACCACAACGTATATCCATAACCACTTTAACGGCCGCTTTCAAACTGACATTATCATAGAACGTAACTCTTACAATATCTGCTTTAGCCATATCCCACACTATATACTGTCCAGTCAGTCCAGCCTCTGCACATGCCAGCCCCTGCGACATCATCTCAGCATATATTCGGCTCATTCTTGAAAGACGCCATGACTTTTCTCCTCTCCAGTCCGTGTCAACAACGATGAATACCGTCTTATTAATGTTCGTGCTGTACTCTTTAACAATAAAGTCATTCTCTGCAAGTATACTGCTTCTCTTCCAATGAATATTCCTTGGACTGTCTCCATCCCTGTATTCTCTGAGTTCACTGACTTCATCAGATGCACTCTTTACATACACCTCATTCTCTTCATCATAATAAGCATTAGCTCTGTCTGCTTCCATATATCTGTCAGTTGTTTCCTCCGGCATAACAGATACTTTAGTAACTCCTGCAAATTGCTTCTTCTTTCCAAAAAGTCCAAGATAGTCACATATTTCTATGGATTCAACCCCCACACATATATTACCGCAGTAATCCGCAGAAATGTCTGTAATTCCAGCACTCTTTCTTATGCCCTGTTTTATAGGCACATTTATCATGAATTCATCACCCGTATGGCAATACATATATTTTATGGTTATGCTGCCATTAACAAAAGCCAGATTACATGCATTCTTCTTAACTATTCTTATCTTAATCCTGTTTCCCACCTGTACAACATTCTTATTGACCTGCAGGCTAAGCCCCAGGCTGACATCCGATATAGCATACATAATCCATGAAACAAGTGGTATTGCAATCATCAGGACAAGCAATATAAATATCTGGTATTCCACATAAAATATATTAATCCCGAAAACAACTGCCAGGCAGATAAAATACAAAATCCTTCTTTTAAGCATACTGCCACCCTTACTTATTCATCTCTGGAACCGGTACATTTCTTAATATCTCAGTAATCTCTTTTCTGGCTGCCTCCGTACCTGCAGCTCCATTAACATTAGTAACTATTCTGTGTGCAAATGTTTCAACAGCAATATTCTTAATATCTGATGGAAGAACATAATTATTACCGCGAAGAAATGCTTCCGCCTTTGCCATTGCAATTACCGCGATACTTCCTCTTGGTGAAACCCCCTGTATTATATTCTCCCTGCTTCTTGTCTTAGCTGCAATCTTAGCTACATATTCATATATAGAATCATCAACATAGATACCCGCAACTTCCTCACGAATCCCTTCTATATCACCTTTTTCAAGTACACATGCAGAAAACTGTGTATTCTTCCCGTTCTCAAGTCTGCTCTTCATAATTGCTACTTCATCCTCAATCTGTGGATATCCCATAGAAAGCTTTATCATGAATCTGTCGAGCTGTGACTCAGGAAGCTTCTGTGTTCCAATAGAACCAATAGGGTTCTGTGTTGCTATAACTACAAATGGGTCTGGAAGCTCATATGTATTGCCGTCAACAGTCACCTTAGACTCTTCCATTATCTGCAATAACGCTGACTGTGTCTTAGGTGATGTTCTGTTTATTTCATCAGCAAGAAGCAGGTTGCACATAGCCGCCCCCTGCTTGAATTCAAACTTGCCAGTCTGCCTGTTATACATCGAAAATCCCGTTATATCCGATGGCATAACATCTGGTGTAAACTGTATTCTGTTGTACTTAAGTCCGAGTGCATTTGCAAATGCATGTGCCATTGTTGTTTTACCAACTCCCGGAATATCATCTAATAATACATGTCCCCCTGCGATTATTGCCATATACACCTTGCATATAACATCATCTTTTCCAATGACAGACTTCCTTACCTCTCTTAAAACTGCTTTAGATTTCTTTAAGTAATAATTATTCTCGTTCATTTAATCCCCCAAAAGCACCAATTATTCTGTAGAAAGCGTCAGACTTCCATATACAGTATCCCCACTATAGAACTCAAGAGAATTATTCATAATATAACATGAAATCTTTATATTGCTATTAAGACCATTCTTATCAATATACGTCTGAATCACCTGTTTTAATGTATCAGCTGCCGCCTCATCCATTCCATCTAACTGTTTATCATTATACTTAATATCATAAGGAACATCAATATAAAGTACTACATTATTCCTTGTTGCAACATTGTCATTTCTTACAGAATATGTATATCCATACTCTGTTCTGTTCTCAATATTTATTGTTCCTTCACTCATAACATTAAGTTTCGAATATAACATTTCATAGCTGTTATAATCTTCAATTATCATATCACTTATCTGGCTCTGTTTAACTGTCGCTTCCTCCGCAGTACTCTCATGCATATCTGCCTCTGAACTGCTGGTTGCTAACGGCACGAAACTTGTCTTGCTCTGCTCTCCTCTGCCAACTGTCTGATAATTCTTTACTGATATAACAAATATAACAATTGCCGCTATTGCAGCTGCAACCGAAATATACTTTCCGACTGGCAGGTGTTGTTTTACTGGTTTCAATTGTACTATCTTATCATTCGTATATGCAGACGACTTATCTTCTGTAGCATCAAACAATTCAGACTTGTCAAGGATTTCATCTATCTGTATTCTGATTTTTTCCTTATCCGGATACTTAACCTTACTCAAGATAATCCCACTCCTTTCTTACTCTCTTAACCATTGCATAATACCTGCTCTTGACAGTGCTAAGATCAACCCCCTGATTAGCACTTATCTCGCCAAATGTATAACCTTCATACACTTTAAGCCTGAAGGTTTCCCATTCCTTATTCTGGTGATGACCATACATTTTCTCCATCTCCTCATAAGAAAGCTTCCCAAGCACACTCGTCTCCGTGCCAGCCCTCTCATCAGCAGGTTCCTGTATGGTATCATCCATAATCTGTGTAACAATACTCTCATGATACTGTCTGCTCCTGAAATAATCAGTGACCTTATTATCCGCAATCCTTGTAAGCCATGTCTTAAATGACGCCTTCTCTATATTGAAGCCCCCCAGCCCCTTCAACGCTGAAATAAATGTTTCCTGAGTAAGATCCATACTTAACTCCTCATCCTTCAGCTTAATATAAATGTGCTTATACACAGACTTATAATATTGCGTAACCAGCTCGTCTGCTGCATCTCTGTCATTATTATTCAGGATTCTGCTTATCAAACTAAAATCACGGTTCTTTGACAGCAAACCCATCTACTCACCCCCGGTTGGTATGTACTGACGGAACATAAATCAAAGTCTCATGTCCCGTTCATATCTTTATACGGAATACTTTTCAAAAAAGTTTAAATAATTGTAACATTTTTCAAAAAAATTTGCATAAATTATGCCATTCCGTTTACTGTCTTGTATTTATACAGCATTTCTGCATGATTCTGCTCCTCAATCTGGATATCAGCAAGAATCTTTCTGATGGCTGTATCGGCAAAATTAAACACATTAGTATTATACTCTCCCGATACAAGTTTTTCAGAGCCAATACTGTCTGTTGCTAAAAATGCATCGCTTTCCTTATCCTCTGACTTGCTCATCACATCATAAGTTGCCTCAGGCTCATACTCTTTTCCCTCACAGTCGTTGCAGTCACATTCAGGAACTTTTCCCTCAAGAATCTGTCCTAATGTGTCATAGTGCTTCTGCTCATTCTTCTCTAATGTAGAAAATAAATCCTTCAAAACAGGATCTTTCGCATCCTGTCCATACTTCTTGTACTTCTTGATACAGGTCTGCTCCTGAGTCTGTAAATCCTTAATCGTAGTCTTTTCTTTTTCATTCAATGCCATAATAAAAAGCCTCCTGATAATTAATACAACTGTATTATTACCAGAAGGCTTAACATTTATTCTTATATGTAATTATTAGAAGTCAACTTCTGTATCATAGTAGCAGCATGTAAGAAGCTTCTCCATCTCTTCCTGACTTGGCTGACGTGGATTAGAACCTGTACATGCATCAAGGATAGCATTGGCTGCGATGTCGTGTAACTTAGCCTTGAATTCTTCCTCTGATACAAATCCTGTCTCTGCTGGGAGACCACCCTCACCATAATTCTTGATGCAGTGAGGAATATTAAGGTCATCATTCATCTTTCTTAACATAGCGATAAGATTGTCAATCTTCTCATCCTGTGTATTGCCACCAAGATGTAAGAAATCAGCGATAAATGCATATCTCTTAGCTGCTGTCTCATCCTTGGCATTGAACTTGATAACCTTAGGAAGATACATAGCATTAGCTGCACCATGGATAATATGTCCGCCTTCAAATGCTGCACCTGTCTTATGTGCCATTGAATGAACGATACCAAGTAATGCATTAGAGAATGCCATACCTGCAAGACACTGTGCATTATGCATTGAATCTCTTGCTGCCATATCTCCGTTGTATGATTTAACGAGGTTAGCCTTAATCATCTCCATAGCATGAAGTGCCAGTGGATCTGTGTAATCACAGTTAGCAGTTGATACATAAGCCTCAATTGCATGTGTCATGGCGTCCATACCTGTATGTGCTACAAGCTTAACCGGCATAGTCTCTGCAAGCTCAGGATCAACAATAGCAACATCAGGAGTAATCTCGAAATCTGCTATAGGATACTTAATACCTTTCTCATAATCTGTAATAATAGAGAATGCTGTTACCTCTGTAGCTGTTCCTGATGTAGATGAAACTGCACAGAAATGAGCTTTCTTACGAAGCTTAGGAAGACCGAATACCTTGCACATATCTTCAAATGTTGTATCAGGATATTCATACTTAATCCACATTGCCTTAGCAGCATCAATAGGAGAACCTCCGCCGATAGCAACAATCCAGTCTGGCTCAAACTCTGTCATAACAGCAGCGCCCTTCATAACAGTCTCAACTGATGGATCAGACTCGATACCCTCGAAAAGCTTAACTTCCATTCCTGCTTCCTTGAGGTAATCCTCTGCTTTCTGAAGGAAACCGTTACGCTTCATAGATCCGCCACCAACGCAGATGATAGCTTTCTTTCCTTCAAGTGTCTTGAGGGCTTCCAAAGAACCCTTTCCATGATACAAATCTCTTGGTAAAGTAAATCGAACCATAATAAAACCTCCGTACATAAATATTTGATTGTTAAATTATAAACAAACCCTATGCTCTTATTATATGCTTGCCCGTATAATAATTCAAGTAAATTTTATTATAATTTTTTGTAAATATTCCATGAACAATTATATATTTTTATTATCACTTACAATCCTGCCATCACTAATAGTAATTATCCTGTCATCTCACCACACAGCCTATTACCCTAAGCGGGGGTACTCTTACCGCTTTCCAAAGTTACCCGGTAAACCTACTATTTCATCAATTTTCACAATCTGGTAGGTCTTTTTTACATTGTTAGTTGGTTTATGATGCTTCTTTCCGTCTTAAATACCTACTAAATATGTCACATCTCACACTTTAGTAGGTCTTTTCCTAATATATCTGTAATATTAGTCACATCTTGTCAGCCAAAAGACCTACTATTCTCGCATAAATCACAACTTTAGTAGGCAATTTTCTTTAGCCACCTTAATTCCCATCAAAATTTCTTCTCAAAAGACCTACTATTTCATCTCATTTAGCAGCATTAGTAGGCTTTTTACCAACTTATGCACTGGTTTCATATGCTATTTGACACTGCCAGAATGCGAAAAGCATTTCAAAAAAGTTTTATTTTCAACTACAAGTTTCTCTCAAACAACACATAATTGTCTGCTGTTCCAGTCTGAATCTTATAATAACAAGTCTCCTCTGTTCCATCATCATATATAACTTCTGCCTCTATAAGTATGGCGTTAAGCATGTCATTTCTTTCCTTGCGTACCGTATCTGGTGATTGTTTATTCATATACCATGAGTATGTACTTGTTGGAAATTCCATATACAATATTAAATCCAGTTCTTCCTGCTCTGCTCCCGATATCTTTTTACTTTGCGTCTTAATAACCTTTTTATCAAGGAATTCCTTAAGCTGCACCTCTCTCTTTTCAAACTGCACACGTGCATTATACGCAGTGTATTCTATAAACTTTACAGACTCTTTATCATACAGCACTGGCCACGAAAATCCCATTATATAAAGATATGATGTATCTGTGTCATGTACATCCTGTTCTACAGACCTGCTGTTTATTTTGAATTCACCCACTTGTGCCCAGTCTCCATATGTATCTTCTTTTTCGGGATACTCCACCTCCTGTCTGGCTAAACGGCTGCTTTCACTTGCTGTCTTGTCACTCTCCTGTACTTCTTTATTCTTACATCCAACTGATACACAGCCACATATAATCATCATCATTATCACAAACTGTTTGATTCTCATACATCCCCCTCACATAATAATACATAATATAGCAGTATTAATAACTATAATCAGAGGTATTCCTTTCCCCGAATTCTTTTTAAAAATGTGCCTTGAAGCGAATACTGTTTCAAGTCCAACCGCTACTGCGAATAGTATCTCCTCTACCATGAGAATAAGCATATACTGGCTTATCGTTATATTTCTGAATACCTTTGCTGTATTCATATAAGTAAGGCTTATAAGCGGTGCATTAATATATGGCATACCATAAGCCTTATACATTATTATCATTTCGATTATATACAGTAAAAATGCACTTACCCCCACCAATATGCATACAGCAGCTGCCTTAACTGTACGTTCCCATCTTCTTCCTCTCTTAGACGAGCCAATAAGCACATTCATTCCGTTCTTATATTCCACTGAGCTTTCAGTCTCTGCAATAAGAACAACTCCAAATCCAAGTATAATATATATAAGCAGTTTTCTCGTTGCTCCTTTACTGCCAAATATCTGGTCGTATCCCCGTTGTGACATAACAAACGCATCTATTCCGTACTGCTCTTTTATCTGTGAAACATATTCAATCTGCTGCATATATTCACTCATGTTATCAAGCAGTCTCGCAGCATCCATGAGGTTGTACACATATCTGCTTACATCATCCTCACTAAGTTCCCCCCGCTCATACTGTTCTCTTGCAGCATCCAGCTTTGCCTGTGCCTCATAAACATCATTTTGTCTCTGCTCTATAAGACTGGTAAATCCACTGTAATCCCTGCCACCATACTGCTGATAATATTCATCACGCTTTTTTTCATCTTCAGAATATGCTATTTTCTGGTTATTACATATAAATATTGTTATAAACACAACAACACATATTACAATCCAGCCTCTTGCTGTTATTAAAAATTTGTACATTTCTTTCCAGAAATGCGGAAGTCTGGACAAAATCCTTTGAACTCCATGTCCGATTTTTTCAATCATTTTTCCTATAAAGCCAGCACTTCTTCCCGGACGGATAACCTTTCCAAGTAGCGCAAGAAATATTGCTGATATTACAGCTATACTAATACACACCATGCACAGCACATTTACCATGCTCACAGGAACACCTGCTATCATGATATTATCATACTTCCTAAGTATGCTGCTTACATTCATCACATTTATTATATTAATCTTCTTGAAAATTCTTAATCTGCCCTGCATTGATATATTCTGGTATGCAAATGCTTCCGCTCCTGCAATTATACCCACCAGCACAATTGAACTGATTCTTTTCCTGCATAACGCAAATACGAGTGATATAACAAGCACTATTGCAATAACTATTAAAGATATAATGATATATCTTATAAAAAGATATATCATTACGCTTATCGGATAAGTGAAATTATTATATCCTGTCAGACACTGTACAGGTGCTGTAAGGGAATCCCAGCCACCGTACACCATAAGCATAGAGACAAGACCGCATAACTGCATAATCAGTGATACAAATAAAGCACCCAATCCGACTGCTGCAGTGTCCTTAACTGCAATTCTCATTCTTCCATTGACAGCAGTATAGATAATCTGCCACATTCCATTATCCCTGTATTCATAAATGATATAAATAATATATATCATCAACGCAAGAACGATATAGATAGAAATATCATTCTTCAGAAACTGTTCAACTGCCCTGCTGTTTAATTCCCTAACCTGTACATTTTCAATCCTTTTATAATCATTTTCCGTTTTATTGATATTAGCTATTGATTCTGATGTACCGAACACACTGAATTTTTTCATATTCGAGGCATTTGTAATAACTGCTTTGACACTTTCTGTATATCCATCAATATAATCAGACTTTTCCTTGTATTCCTTTGCAAGTCTCTTAAATATTCTTCTATCATCCTGTGCCAGTTCGTCAGCATGCTCCTGTATCTGTTCATCTGTATGCCCATTAATCAGCCAGTTGTACTCTCTTGCTTTAATCTTATAATTATCTATTCCACAGTCTGAAAAGTCCCCTGCAAAAACAGCCACGACACATATACATGCCGCAGCCAGAATTAGCAATATTGTTTTTCTATTAAGCAGTCTCCCCAGTTCCTTCATCTACCTAAGCTCCTTAATATCCCCTTTTTCAATGTTGCTCTTATCAATATATACAATTCTATTATTCACAGATGAGAACATAAACATCTTCATGCTGTCCCCGTGCATAATTGAAAATATCTTTTTCTCGTCTGGAATCGTTCTCTTTGCTATAAGCTTTCCATCTAAGCCTAACTGATATATCGTATAATCAAGTGAACTGCTCTGTTTGTTAAAATACATTGCCATACCCTTATATCCTTCATCATCCATCCAGATATAATTTCCATCAAATGTTATATAAAAATATCCTGTATCATTATCACTTTTATATATGCTTTCTGACTTGCCGCTGCCAAGATCATATTCATATATCGTTCCATCTCCAAGCCCGCTGTAATACAGCTTGTTATTATCTGCATCTATACAGTAACTATACACATTCTTATCAAGCAGACATTCAGTGTCTTCTCCTGTAATTCTGAATATTCCTTTTCCTTCCAACGAATATAATCCCTTATCATCTTTTGAAACAGATGTCTTTAAAAAAAATGTGTCACTGCCATATGTTTTAAGTGAATTAATTCCTATACCATATCCCGTTTCTTCATATATTTTATCGCTCGAACCCGTATCAAGATTAAATCTGTACAGCCTTACTGTTACATTACCTTCTATATCTCCCGTTATCTCTTGAGATACATATGCATATCCATCATTGAAGCACATTGACACACTATCCTGTCCACTCAGGACGCATATGCTTCCAAGGTCTGTTCTCTGTGTTCCATCAGCACTTATCTGTACAAGATTTCCCTTGGAACTTATCATATATATGTACGAATTATAGTAATACAACTCACTTTTAAACTCGCTTCCTGAAATATATGCCATGCACTCTTCTCCATCATGCCCACATTGTGGTTTATTACATAACACAATACTTTCTTCCGACTTATCATCATAAAACATAAGATTATCATCTGATGCGCTGCATTTATCAAGATAATAATATCCTGTATCACATCTTGCCACCGTATGCATGCTTTCAGAAAAGTATGACTGCGTATTATCAAGCTTATCGCTTCCTACGGTTATCGTATTACCTGTTTTCCCCTTACACGACACAAGCAAAACTGACATTACAACCATTAATCCTGCTGCAATTCTTCTCATTGTAATCCCCCTTAAAGTTATGACATCTATAGTTAGTTTAATTAACTATAGATATCATGTCAAGCGTACACAACCAAACTGGACACTATTAATCATGGTCTTGGAACACGAAGCATTAAAAGAATTGTTGACAGTTACGATGGCATCATGCAATAGTTTTGGCATATTCTGCAATATATGGCATATTCGGTAATATACGTCACATTAGTATCGGGTAGTTTTGGCACATTCGGTAATATATGGCACATTCTGCACTTGACAATGTAAAAAATCAGGGATTCCAGTTATATTTAATAACCGAAATCCCTGATTTTATTATATTAATTCATCATTAATATTGATTTTCTTATATTGTTATATCTTCTTAGAAAAGACTCTTAACAGTATTAACTACATTCTCTACTGTGAATCCGAAATGCTCGAATAACTGGTTAGCCGGACCTGAAGCTCCGAAGCCCTTCATGCAGATAACCTTTCCATCAAGTCCTACATATCTGTACCAGCCGAAGTCTGAAAGTGCCTCAACTGCAACTCTCTTTCTTACACTCTTAGGAAGGACTGATTCCTTGTATTCCTCTGACTGCTTCTCGAATACGTCCATAGATGGCATACTTACTACTCTTACATCTATTCCTGCATTCTTAAGCTCTGCCTTTGCTGATACAGCAAGGTTTACTTCAGAACCACTTGCAATAATAATTCCATCTGGAGTCTCTTTATCAGAATTCTCAAGAATATATGCACCCTTAAGTGCTTCCTTAGATGAACCTGCCATCTGTGGAAGATTCTGTCTTGTAAGAACTAATGCTGTTGGCTCATCCTTAGATTCAATAGCATATTCCCATGCAAGTGCTGTCTCTGTTCTGTCACATGGTCTGAATACTGTGAAGTTAGGCATTGAGCGGAATGCTGCAAGCTGCTCAATTGGCTCATGTGTAGGTCCGTCCTCACCAACTCCGATACTGTCATGTGTGAATACATATATAAGTGGCAGCTTCATAAGTGATGTAAGTCTTGCCATTGGCTTTGTGTAATCACTGAATACGAAGAATGTTGCAACGAATGGTCTTAATCCACCGTGAAGTGCAAGTCCATTACCAATTGCTGCCATAGCCTGCTCTCTTACACCAAAATGAAGGTTAGTTCCTGCATAATTCTCTTTAGAGAAATCACCTGCATCCTTCATATTAGTCTTATTAGATGGTGCTAAATCTGCTGAACCACCGATAAGGTTAGGCATTACATTCTTAATCATATTAAGAATTGTTCCACTTGAACTTCTTGTTGCTTCTGCCTTCTCAGGCTTTGCAAGGTATTTCTCAGAATTGAACAAATCGGACATATCACATCCATTGTAGTACTTATCCCAGAGTTCCTTCATCTCAGGGAACTTCTCACAATACTCTGCAAAAAGCTTATTCCATTCTTCTTCCGGCTCAGCCATTCTTGCTGCTATCTCTTTATAATGATCATATACTTCCTGTGGTACTTCGAAATCACCCTTGCATGGCCAGTTAAGGTTTTCCTTAAGTGCTGCAACATTATCAATACCAAGAGGCTCACCGTGTGCGCTTGCCTTACCCTGCTTTGCAGGACAGCCGTATCCGATAAGTGTATTAACCTTGATAAGTGAAGGTCTTTCCTTATCAGCCTTAGCCTCCTCAATAGCCTTTCCGATTGCTTCGATATCATTGCCATCAGCAACCTCGATTGTCTGGAAGCCAAATGCTTCGAATCTCTTCATTACATTTTCAGTAAATGCAATATCTGTGCTTCCCTCAATTGATATATTGTTAGAATCGTAGAATACAATAAGCTTTGAAAGACCTAATGTTCCTGCAAGTGAGAAACACTCTGATGAAATACCTTCCATCATACAGCCGTCTCCACCAAGTACATATGTGTAATGGTCAACTACATTGTATCCTTCCTTATTAAATACAGATGCAAGATGTGCTTCTGCCATAGCCATACCTACTGCCATAGCCATACCCTGTCCAAGAGGTCCTGTTGTTGCTTCAACACCAACTGTATGACCATACTCTGGATGTCCAGGTGTCTTAGAACCCATCTGTCTGAAATTCTTCACATCATCTAAAGAAAGATTGCCAATTCCAAGTAAATGGAACAATGAATAAAGAAGCATTGAACCATGTCCGCCAGAAAGAACGAATCTGTCTCTGTTCTCCCATTCTGGATCAGCCGGGTTGTAATTCATATGGTTAGTCCATAATTCATAAGCTGTTGGTGCAGTTCCAAGTGGAAGTCCAGGATGTCCTGAATTAGCCTTCTGGATTGCATCTGCTGACAATACCCTGATTGCATTAATTGACATTTCATCGATGTTAGTCATATTTTCCTCCCTGTGTAAGCACATCTGTGCATAATATTATAAGTTATCTGTCTTTAAAATCTGCCTCTGTCAAGAATATAACATCACCATTCTCGCTTCTCTTCTTCTTAAGTCCACCAAAGAATCTTCTTGATGCTCTTCTTTCAGAGTTGACAATTGCCTGATTGATAATTTCCTTGATATCATCAAGTTTAATATTATCATTCACGTTATGAAGTTTGTCAATCTTAAGATACAGTTCCAGTAATGCATCATCATCAACCTCATACTGTCTCTTTCTTGCGAATCTCTTCGCCATCTCAACAAGCTCATTAACAGTGTACTGCTTAAGAACAATTCTGTGATTGAATGTCTTGGTAAGCTCAGGATTAAAGTTGATAAGAACGTTCATGTCTGTATCTGAATCTTCAAATATGACAATCATTCTTCCTGTATCCTGTTCAAGACAGTTAAGCAGTTCATTAATTCTCTTAGGCTGGATTGTTCCTGCGCCTTCAACGATAAGAGCTGTTCCCTTAAGTCTTCCCATTGCCTTGGCAATACCTCTCTGGTTAATACTCTCTCCTGATGTCTTAGCAATCTTCTTTGGCTGGTCTGGATATAAAGTATTAATAGCTCTAATTATAGTTCTTGCAAGGTCTGTCTTATCAGAACTTGAATTACCAGAAATAAGAATATTTCCTGATGCTGATGAATTCATCTGCATTTCATCGTCAATTGTATCGAAAAGATCAGCTAACTGTTCCTCAAGTCCTGGCATATCTCTGTACTTTCTGAATATCTTTGCCAGCTCTCCTGTAAGCTTCTTCTCTATCTGCTCAGTTTCTTCAATCTCTTCTTCCATAGTCAATGGCTGTTCTTCTTCTTGTCTGGTGAATGGAATTACTGTTTCTTCCGGCTCAACACCTGCAGCTACCTCATCTAGTACAACAGCCTCCTCACCTTCTTCTTTATTGTCTTTATTATCAATATCTTCATTCATAATTGAATTGATATCTGAAATCATTGATTCTGACACAGTTGGTATCTGTGCTGTAACTAAAGGAATATCTTCATTCTCTATAGCAGTTGCTGCCTGCTCTAGTCTCGCTGCAGCCTTACCTGTTCTTATTGCAAGATCCATTCTCGCTGAATCAACTGCCATCTGTGCAAGAGCTGCTCTCTTTGCTTCTTCCTTATCAATCTCCTTACCATCAGCCAGTGCTTCTGCTTTCTTCTGCTCTACAAGCTTTTCATAAGCTGCACTTTTCTCGTCTTTCTCATCAAGATAACGCTCAAGCTCTGACTTGGAGAATTCCTTAGTATCCTGCTTGCCATACTTTTCTTCTCTTACAGACTGCATCCACTCTGTTATATCCATCTGGCCTTCAATCTGGTCATCATCCTCCTGAACTTCTGCATCATCATTAACAACCTGTTCAGTTACAGGAGCCGGAGTCTTAACCTCCTTTGCAGGCTGTTCTTCCTTATTCTTAGAAGCTGGTACAAATGTCTTAACATCAGCATCTTCTTCCTCATCACCGAACAAGTCACTCATCTTGGCAGCAAGCTCTTCCTGAAGATTTCTTGTATCATATAAATTGTTATATTCAGGTACAGGAACATTAATATCTATATTCTCTGCTTCCTTATTGATTCTTTCCTCAGCTTCTTTTCTCTGTTCAGCTTCGTCTTCTTTATTGATCTGCTCATAATTATCAGCTAATTTCTGCTTTGCATTCTCAATAAGCTCCTTAAGTGAGACATTTACCTTATTAATCTCGCTTGAGAAATTCTTCTCTCCATCTTTGCTAAGTGTCTCAGAAACCTCTGGCTTCTCCACCTGAGGAGTCTCTATCTTAGACATAACAACAGAGCTGTCCTTAGTATTATCTGCATCTTCATCCTTATTCAGAGCTTTCATTAAAAATGCTTTGATATCATCATTCTGGTCATTCTGTACAAGGTCTATTGAAAGAGGTCCTTCCTCCTGTTCCTTAGCAAACTCAGGAACATTCAGACTTACCTCTGGCACTGGCTGTTTACCAGTTAATTTCTGTTCTTTCTCATCTTCTTCACGGAAAACATCTTCAACTTCATCTCTCTTAAGATTAGCAAGTTCCTTCTGCTTTGCAAAAAGCTCCTCCTTAGTTGCCTCTATATCTTCCTTTCTTTTTCTTACATCTTCTAAGATACCTTTCTGTGTCTTAGTAAGAACAACACCAAGCTTTTCCTTTAACTGTACTGCTTTCTCAACGTATATACCATCCTGAAACCACAGAACGATATTATCACATGTCTTAATACATTCTTCTTTTCTTCCAGTCTTATAATACAGCTTTGCAAGCTCATACATATACTTCTCATCAATCTCATGATCCCTGTAATCCTCTAAGATTCCTACAAGTTCATTATCTGATGCATTCTGTGCCTTTCTAAGGTCATAATACAGGATGAATCTGCTCACATCATGCTGTGAAGATTTTCTGTATTCTTCATAAAGCTCGTTAGCATTATCAAAATCTCCAACTTTAATAAAGAATTCAGTAAGCTTATAAACCAGCTTTCTTCCGCCAAGGTTTCTGTTATAAGCAAGAATTGCCATGTCTCTTGCTTCTTCATAGTCCCCTACTGCTTCCTGTACATTAATGGCTGTGGCAAGTGCCTGCCAGTCTTTAACTTTAGTCCAGTTAATATCCTTAGCTATGGCTGCCGCTTCTGTGTATTCCTTTTTCGCCGCCAGCTTCTTAATCTGGTCTATCTTAATTCCTAATTCGTATTTATTCATGATTATATATTCCTCATTCCAATGCTTACTTGATGAATGTTGTGAATAATTTATTTATCGCATTTTACAACTCATTAAAGTTTAGCACAGCCTAAGTTCATTGTAAACCAAGTTCACAGAATTGTTACAAATATGTTACAAAAAATCAAATGTAGCCTGTTCGTAATCCATTCTCGTGTATTCCAATTCTGATTCCTTCGTGCTGCTGTAATAATCAACAACCACAGTCTGCTGCCTTGAATCTACCAGCTTCTGACCTAGTATGTAATTAACATCGAATCTTCCTGTAATAGCAGGAGTTGCACCTCTTGCCGGAACAATAAGCTGGACATGATTAGTTGCAAGCAGCTTGAATATTGGCTCCCATATGTATATATCCTTTGCCGCACCAAATGGGTTATCTATGAATATTGTCTTACCCTCAACACCTTCATTACCTGAAGAATTCATATTAGATATGTAGTTGATAATCGCAATAAGGAACTGGATATATATACCCTGTGACTGTCCTGTTGAGCCAACCGCTTCCTCATATCTTAAATAACGGCTCTGGTCCTTGATTCTCTCTCTCTTATACAGATTAATTCTGATTGAATTCATATCTGTGACAATAACTGAGAAAAGTCTCTTCCATGACAGTCTGTTTCTTATATACTTGAGTCTTTCCGCAGGCTCTTTAAAACTTTCCGCCATAAAAACAGTTTCATCAATATATTCAGACATCTTTTCCTTATATAATTCTTCCTTTATATAAGGAATCTGCAAACTGATTATTGCAATCTGTTCTCCGTCAAGATTGATATTAGACAACTGTGGCAGACGGTCAAGCTCAGTCTTAATATTACTGCATGTCTGGATACAACGATTTTCAAAGTTATCCTTAATCATCTGCATATCCTCTATACCCTTGGCAATGCGGTCTTTTTCTAACTGTATAAATGTGTTCGTCTCATTTAACGATTCAATCATACTTCTGGTCTTAGCCACATTTTCAGGAACATTAAGTGATATCCTTACTTCATCAGCAAGCTCGACTGCATTAAATCCGTTAAGCAGGTCAATAAGCTTAGATTTATTCTTATTAAATTCATCAACCTTCTTATACTCTAATCTGGTAATTGAAGCATATTCTTTATGAACAGCCTCATATTCTGTAAGATTAGCTGTAATTCCCTGTGCATCCTCAGGACGGAATTCTTCTGGAACATGCATGCCCGCATCAGACACGATTCTTTCAAGGTCTTTTCTGCATACAAGAATGTCTTTTAATGAATCAGACATCTGTCTGCGTGTCTTTTCCTGAACCTTGGTGTTATCCTCTAACTTCTTAATAAGTACCTTGTGCTGTGTAATGAATTCATCCGGGTCATCGCATGGGAATTCATTAAAGCTTCCATAATTATTCTCAATCTGGTTAATACCATGTGCGATACTTCCCTCAAGTCTATTAAGAAGTGCTTCCTGTGACTCAAGCTCTTCCCTTACAGAATCACTGCTCTTCACAAGATTATTAAGAGCATCCTTGGCATTCCTTAACTGCTGTGAACCTGCTGCCATAATCTCACCGGCTTCATACTTTGCCTTAATATCGTCAAATGTATAACCTCTGTACTCTATTGCATCACGACATTTGTTCATAGATGCAGACAGATGGTTCATCAGCGCCTGCTTATCTGCAAAGTCACTGTTCTTCTGTGAAAGTGCTGTCTTTAATCCGGTGAATCTGCTCTCTATTTCATCCTTATCAAGACGGTATGTATCGTCATCGATTTCTATTGAAACATTTTCATCATAATAAGGTGCGTACTGCTCCTCCCATGACTTAATGATTTCATCATATGCCTTTCTTGTACTGTCCTCGAAATCTCTCGCGGTATCATACTCAGAATTAGCAGAAGCTGCTGCCTCCTCGCACTCATATATGCGGTTTCTTGCACTGTCCACATCAGCCTTCAGTCCCTTTAAGCGCTCATACTTTTTATCTATAGAAGTATTCATCTCCATAATACGCGAGAGCAGGCTGCATGCTGTTTCCTTCTCTTCTATATCATCTCTTGTCTGTGCGAGGTTCCTTGAAAGCTGCTCTTTAACCTCATTTAACACACTTCTCTTCTTCTCAGCCTCAATAATTGCAGCCTCGCTGTCAGCAATCTTTAATCTGATTGCTTCTGCCTCGGACGCATCCACCTTTCCAGACGCAGCATTATATACAAGTGCAAATGTATAATCATTCCACACAAGCTCCATTCTGTCGGCCAGCTTTCCTGCCTGCGCCTTATGCGACTCAAGCTCCTCCTGTGCAAGCTTAATCTGTGTCTCAAGCTTTGCCTCATCACGCAGGAACGACATATCCTTTAATGCGAATACAATCAGGTCTTTGTTAATCTCTAACTTAGTATCAATAAGCACCTGCTCGCTTATAACAGGATAAGCAGCCGCCCCCTTGCCAAAATCCTTAAGCATCTCATCTGCTTTGATTCTCTCGAAATCGTTCTTTATTATAAATGCGTACTCAATGAAAGGTGTTCTCTTTAACACATCTCTTTTCTGTCCTGCATTCAGGGCTGCAAACCACTCATGTCCCTCAACAACATCTGAACCGTACTGGCTCTCAAGGTATTCCTTAAGCCTGTCTCTCTCAGGACTCTTACAGATATATGTTCCCTTTCTTGCATTGTCAATAAAGTTCTCAAGTTCCTGTGCTGCCTTACACTCTTCTGTAAAATCACTGCGCATCTTCTGGTAAGTCTCAAGAATAACCGAAAGCATTGCCTCGTCATTATCTGCACTGTATATTTCACGGATTTTGCCCATGCGCTCGTTATCAGCATTACCAGCTTCATCAGCCTTTTCTAGCTTTTCTGACTGCTCTGTGAATATATCAATAAGTGCTTTATTGGCAGATATTGTCTCATTAAGTGACATTAACTGCTGCTGCACATCATTGAATTTTTCGGACATTCTTGTCTCTTCATTCTTTAACAGTTCTTTATCCCTGAATGACTTATCATATTCTTCAGACGCATTTTCACATACGACAGTTCCTGCCTCTGATAAAGCTACTCCAAGCTGTGTCTGTAATTCCTGTATCTCATTCTCAAGATTATCCGAAAGACTGCCAAGACCTGCCGCCTCTTTGTCAGCATTTCTAAGATTATCCTTAGCCTCTGATAATCTGACTTCCAGAGCCTTAACACGGTTAGCTGCTATATCAAGCTTTTCCTTAAGTCTTCTGGTCTCTTTCTCATAGAATTTTCTGTAACCTGCAGCAAGTATCTTTAACTCTGCTGTTATATCAGTATCTTCTCTTAATCTGTTATCTATCGCAATCTGAAGTCCTTTATAGGACTTCTCGTATTCTGCATAATCTTTATAATCACCCGCAGACTCCATCAAAGAAAGCTTTCCTCTTGCCTCTTCAATTGCAGCGTTCTTGAGTTCAAGTGCCTTTCTTGTCTCATTAACAAGGCTCTCAACTCCTGCCATCGAATTCTTTTCAGACATAACCTCTGCAACTGCTATAGCTTCCTTCTCTTGTGCAAGCTCATCATACATCTTAGTGATAAGGTCATCCTGACTCTTAAGTTCCTTATCCTTCTTATCACTTTCCCGCATAGCAACAAGAAGCAGGTTATATAGCTGCTTCTCTATTTCTTCTTTTCTGTTGTAAAATGCTTCATATGTCGACAGATATTCTTTAAAACTGTCGATAGCTGCAATCTGGCTGTCATATGCTCCAAGCTGTGAGTGTTTCTTTGAAAGCTCCACTAACTTGTCCTTAATATCCATAAGAGTCTGAGCCATCATGCCCTCATCATTATCAACTGACAGCTTGTTATTGAAGGATTTCTGGATAATCTCCTCTATAAGCAGATCCTCAACAACCTTACGGCTTGTCTTATAATTTGACTCGAAATATGTTCTTACATGTCCCTCTGTCTTGTTAATTCCACGCACAATTTCCCATGCACTCTCATATATTCCGTAGTTGCTTATGAAGCTCTGGTAATCACCTTTTCTGTCAAATATCTTAACAACATATTTGTACCCGCCCTTCTCAAGGTCACGAAGATAAGCCTTAAGTCCGTTATATGTAATTCTCTCTCCATTACTTACAAGTGGAAGATTCTTAATATCGTTATCGCCAAACTCCCTGTAGAATATGCAGTAATTAAAGTATTCAACACTTGCTGTAGGTGCAGCTGTCTGTTCCTGTCCATCCTGATTCTCATCGTCTGTGCCTCTTCCCTTTCTTGCACAGAAACCAGTTGTCATGAACCTGAAACCATCCTTCTGATAACATGGATCTAACTTCCACTCAACCAAAGAATGAATACATGTATTACCGCTTCCCTGTCTGAAAAGCTTCTCAATAGGCTGCTTGTCATCAAGTGTGCAGTTAGGAAGCATATTCTGCATAAGAAGCAGCATAAGCAGACTCTTACCACCGCCATTGGCAAGGTCATATATAGTATTCTGGCAGTTGAAGCGCATCACGAAATCGTCGTACACCTGTGTACCGAAATTATATTTAACATTATTAACTCTGATTCTGTTAATCTGTGGCATCGCGTCCTCCATTCATAAGTTCGGCAAATCGTCCTCTGTAATCATCAAAATAATTCTCTATAAGACTTCTGAATCTGTCTGTCGGATAATATCTGTCCTGACTCTCAACTAAAAGTTCCTGCGCAACGCAGAAATTAAGCACAAGCTTTACCATACCCGACTTGGAATTTCTTGCTGCTCTCGCTCCTGTCTGATCCTCTACTGTTGTCACCGGAAGCTCGTCCCATGTAAGTGCTATCTGCTTAAAGCTGTTCTCCTCAACCTCATCAAGCACAAGCCCTGTGCTCTTATCGACAATACCACCTGTTGTCTTATCAACATTTTTAATGATGTCCTCAAGTCTTATGAACTCAGCATAAGTTGAACTCATTGTATCTGAATAAAACTCTGTTATTATGTTGTAGATTATGAAATACGCAAGATATAATTCTTTATTAACTCTTAATCCAAGTACATTTCTTAATTCCTCGTTGGAATATCCAAACACCCTGTTATTATCACCTGCACTCACATACAGACCATTGTTATATTCATATATGTTAAGATTAAGTTTCTTAAGTGACATATGAACGATGTCATACACTTCTGCATTATTATTGTATTCCTGATAAAGAGCTGCATTCTCGCCCCTCTCAGACACATTTTCCCCTGTGATAAGCTTGGAAACTATGTCCAGCGCCTTATCTAGATTTCTATTCTCCATGTGCTTCCTTTCGTACCAATTCAACATCTGCCATCATACAGTTATCCGACAATATAACCTGCCCGCCAAGCCCTTTTCTTATTGCAAATGTAAAGCTTTCCGTATCTTTAAAGCCTTCCCCTAAGTATGCATCAAGAAATGTATCTTCTCCCGCATCACCGCCAAGCTGGTACTCATCCTTCTGGCACAGATTGACAAAGAAAGAGAAGAAATCTGCATTTCTTAAAACCTGCTCACCATACGCCCTCTTCATTGCATCTGCAAACTGACCGAGTGTTATAATGTCCGATTTTTTCAAACACACAATGAGATTTTTCATAAGGAATACATAATTATCCTTAATTCTCTTTTCTTCAATCTCATCTTCGAATTCAATATCTTCCGGTCTTTCATTGCTTATAAGCTCTTTCTCCTCATATCTTGGAGGCTTCACCATAAGCGCATCATCAATGCTTATCAGGTCAAATGTCTTTCTTATGTTCGGCTTTAGAAGCGGACTTAACATTGTGACTAATATATCTGCATTGTCCCTCTTAATCATATCTGAAAGTGCCGATGTGAAATCCATATGGCTTCTTAATCTGCCAAGCTTGGCGCGTCTTACTGCGTCATCGGTCATCTTCTGCATTTCTGTACAATCCTTTAACAGCTCGCTGTGCCTGTTCATTGCCTGCTTAAGCTGAGTCTCAAGACTGTATATTTCGTTCATCGTCCTGTAATAGCCTTCGCCTGTGCTGCCCGATGCATTAAGCTTCTCGATTGATTTTGCAATAAGGTCACGGTTCTTCTTAAAAAGCTTTTCTTCATCATCAAACCATTTCATTCCTGTCTTGACGAATTCCTCATAAGCCTCTATTCCTGCAAATACATCGCCCGACAATATTGTCAGCACTTCATTCTTCTTTAACTTAAGGCGGTTGACCTCTTCGTTAATTCTTTCAACCACTTCAACTCCGCCACGGAAGTTCTGTGAATTAATCATTTTTTCAAGAAGAAGCTGGGATACGCTTATCCTGCTCTCGTCCTTGATTTCCTTGGTATCAAGATAGAATTCAATAGCATCAGGGCTTATCGAATACCACACGGTATTGTCTCTTATAGAACTCTCGATTATCTTCATTCTTGATACTCTCTTTTTCCTGTCCACCGGATCAAAATACGAGAATTCAAATGGCCTGCCATCATTCTTTATCTTGTCAAATATATAATCAGCAATCTCCTTGCTGTCCTGTTCATTCAAATCAAGCCCGAAATCTCTCTTAAGTATCAGCCTTAAGAAATCGAGATATTCGGGATATGTAACATCCTTTTCCTTAAAATTATTCTCCTCTATAAAGAAACGGAGAACCGCCATAACTATATAGCCCATATCAAGGATTTCGTATTTGCCATCCTTGAAATTAGAAAATGATGTGTCTATCAGTCTGAAGAAAGGATAATATTTCTTCAGATTAAGCATTCGTTCACGGTGATCCGATATGATATCACCTGTCATATTCTCTGCCATAGTATTCTTCATTTCTGCGCACGCATTTTACACATATTGTCTTAACGCCCGGTGCGCCAGGGCATTAAGCTTAAAGCTTGGTTCTTCACCAAATTTAAAGCTCGGTTCTTCCGTCCAGCGCTCTTAAAAGTGTAACCTCATCGATATATTCAAGATCGCCGCCGACAGGAACTCCGCTTGCAATTCTTGTCACCTTAATTCCTGTTGGCTTTATCATTTTGCTTATGTACATTGCTGTTGTCTCACCCTCCAGATTGGAATTAGTTGCGATAATAACCTCGTCAACATCTCCCTGAAGCCTTACCATAAGCTCCTTTAACCTGATATCAGCCGGTCCGATTCCAAGCATCGGGCTTATTGCTCCATGAAGAACATGATATACGCCCTCGTACTTTCCTGTCTTTTCATATGCCGCCATATCTCTTGTATGTTCAACTACCATAATTGTCTTATGGTCTCTTTTCTGGTCGCGGCATATCGGACACAGTTCTTCATCTGTAAGTGTAAAACACTCCTTACAGTAGTGAATATGCTGCTTTGCATCAATCATTGTGTCTGCAAGGCTCTTAACCTCAGACTCAGGCATGTTTATAATGTGAAATGCCAGGCGCTGGGCGCTCTTCGCCCCAACCCCTGGTAATCTCGACAATTCTTCAATTAATCTGTTAATATGACCACTGTAGATGTCCATTAGAATAAGCCTCCGCCTAATCCTCCAAGTCCTCCAGTAATCTTAGCCATCTGTGCCTGTGACTCTTCTTCGCATTTTCTTAAAGCTTCATTAGTAGCTGCTACGATTAAATCCTCAAGCATCTCTACATCCTCTGGATCAACTGCTTCAGGGTCAATCTTAACCTTAGATACTTCTCTCTTACCTGTAACAGTTACCTCAACTACTCCGCCGCCTGCTGTCGCACTGAATTCCTTATTCTCAAGCTCTGCCTGCTGCTCCTCCATCTGACGCTGCATTCTCTGTGCCTGCTTCATCAGATTATTCATATTACCAGGCATTCCTCCTGGAAAACCACCTCTTTTAGCCATTATATAAGTTCCTCCTTATCATCTACTTCTATATCTATGCCTACGAGTTCCTTAAGATCCACGAATCTGCTGTGGAAATCCTCATCATCGTTAAGCTTAGTCACTTTAATTGAAACCCTTACTCCTGTTCTCTCCTCAATTACATTCTCTATGCTCTCCATAACTTCCTGTCTGCTGAGTGAATTATAGGCACTAAGTGATTCTACCATAATTTCAAGACTAATTCCATCTTCTGCTAATGTAACATGTGCAGCCTGTAAAAATGTCTGATTAACCGGATCATCTATCGTTGCAATGATATCCTTCCAGCCTGCCGCAATTGCCTTAACATCTTCCGGAACAGCGTCATATACACGCTTAACTACAGGCTTCTTTGGAGTCTGCTGCTGTACTGCTGCCTGGCCTCCCGCAGCACCTGCATTTACAAGTCTGCCGCTTTTAATATCATCAAGTACTTTCTGTAACTGCCCTTCAAGCATTGTCACACGGCTTACAACATCGCCGATATCCTGACTGTTATCCATTGCCGGACGCATCAGCTTTATAAATGTTATCTCTGTCTTAACTCTCTTCTGTGTAGAGAACTTCAGGTCATTTGATAATTCTGACAACACTCTTATATAGTACATAAGTGTATCTATATCAACATTCTGTGCATCCTTCTTCAGGTCTTCAAGATTATCTGCCGATACTTCTATTACATCTTCAATTCTTTCTGCATCTTTAGTTGTCTTAATAAGAAGCAGATTTCTAAGATACCATATAAAATCTGTAACAAACTGTGAAAGGTCTCTTCCCTGCATTATCAGATCTTCCATAAGTGACATGCACACGGCAACATCTCCTGACAGAATTGTTGAAAGCATTTTACTAAATACCGCCGTGTCAACTGCCCCAAGTACATCTAATACATTTTCATACTTAAGGTCTTTTCCCAGATAGAATGCCAGACACTGGTCTAACAGACTTAACGCATCTCGCATAGAACCATCTGCAGCTTTGGCAACATATTTTATTGCCTTATCCTCTACATTCAGTCCCTCCGCCTTCATAAGTTCTGACAGTCTTGCGGCAATTGTCTCTATTGTTATCCTGTGGAAGTCATATCTCTGACATCTTGAAAGGATTGTAATAGGAATCTTCGCCACTTCTGTAGTAGCAAGTATAAATATTACATATGCAGGAGGTTCTTCCAATGTCTTTAACAATGCATTGAACGCTCCTATTGAAAGCATATGAACCTCATCAATTATATAGACTTTGAATCTTCCTTCTGTCGGTGAGTACTGTACTTCTTCTCTTATCTGTCTTATATTATCGACACCATTGTTAGATGCCGCATCTATCTCTATTACATTCATGCTTGTTCCAGCCGCAATCGCCTTGCATGTCGGACACTCCCCACAAGGGTTGCCATCAACCGGATGCTCACAATTAACTGCCTTCGCAAATATCTTGGCAACTGATGTCTTACCAGTTCCTCTTGTTCCGCAGAACAGATATGCATGGCCTATTCTGTCTGCATTAATCTGATTTCGCAGAGTTGTTACTATTGTATCCTGTCCTTTGACATCATTAAAATTGTCCGGACGCCATTTTCTGTATAAAGCCTGATATGACATGGTTACCTCCCTCTGCGCTGTCTTTACTTTCGCAGCCCTTAACCTCATGCGTAAAACCATCCGCCTCCGGCGTCTGCCGCTGCTTCGCAGCTTATGTTTTACTTATGTCGGTTAAGTTCCTGCTTCGCAGGATAATTTAGGAATATCATACAGTTTCTTACATGCAAGCATGACGAATCTGCCTGACATTCCTAAATTAGCTGCGACGAGTAACATTTTAATAACAAAAGCCGTGCGTCCGGCTTCGAACTGATATCCACAGACGTTACCGATGCAGTTAGCTCGATCCAGGCACCCTTTCAACACCCGGAAGGTCCCACTTAATGCTGCTTCATTCCTGACCTGACATGGTTCGTGGATTTCCGTCGTGAAAGACCCAAATGTCAACACCACTTACACCGGGCTGCTCCATAAATATCAGCCCTCTGCCGAACATCACCCCTGCTATAGCGGATTGCAGGTTCAAGGTGCCGCTACTACCCCGGCTGCACGGTATTTCAATTATACTTGTTATATATGCTTGTTGTCAAGGTGTGAAGCGTTGACAAAATAAGACAGCTAAATAAGCCAGTCCCTAAGAATCATTTCCTAAGGACTGGCTTTAGCAATCCTTGTCAGAACAGGCGGCAAAACCAACTTCTTACCACTCCCGAATATCACCAGAAACTTGCCATAACCTACTATCCTCTATCAACTTCGCTATTGCGTAGGTCTTTTCAAGCACTGTGAGACTGTCATCCCCTCTTGCTAACCTACTCAATCATTATATTCTTGCCTTTTCGTAGGTCTTTTTCCCAACTTTCTTCTATTTAATGATACTCTTACCTCTCCAAAGACCTACTACCTCCACTGTATTAGCTTGATTAGTGGGTTTTTCTCTTCCCAACACGTCTTTTTCTCATAATTTCAACCCACCCATTCTGCATATTGTGAGGCTTGCGTAGGTCTTTCCCTCTTCAACACGCTGCAGCCAGCAACCCCCACGATATTAACAATCTCCACACACAAAAGACAGCCTCCGCAATCCACGCAGAAGTTGCCTTAAACCATTACCTTAAACGTATTACTCCAAACATATTATTCCTGTTCTTCATACCTAGGAAGCTCAACTATCACCGCCTCATGATGAACAGCTGGAAGGAATTTCTCCATCACTTCCTTGGTCTTTAACTTAAGACTTGATGTATTAATGCAGGGATGACATCCGAGAGATTCTCCCTCAAGCACTTCCTTATCCATCAGTAACTGCACATGGTTATCCGTATCATTCATAAGTCCCATTATGGATACCGAACCCGGTGTTATATCAAGGAATTCCTCCATATATGATTCATCTGCAAATGAAAGTCTCGCTGAATTAATCTGCTTACTCAGATCCTTTGTCTTAAATGGCTTGTCACCCGGCATCATAAGCATATAAAAATTCGTCTTCTGTCTGTTACATAAGAAAAGATTCTTACATATAAGTGTGTCCAGAATCTTATCTATGTCATTACACACTTCCATTGTTGTAGCAGGCTCATGGTCTGTTCTGTAATATTCCATTCCAAGCTTGTCCAACAAATCATATACTCTGATTTCTTTTTCTAATCTTCCTGTTTCATCGGCAGGTCTTCCTTTAATAAGTTCCATGATATTTCTCCCTGACAATCTGATATTCCGTTATTCCGACTAACTCATAATCTGATAATCTACTCAAAATAATACAGATATACATCCTCAAGGTCAATATTATCTCCAACTTTTACTGCTTCTTCTGGCAGCTCATCACCTACAACTCTTAACGCAAGACCGTTCTTTCTCTGTCTGATATTGCCAATCTTGTATTCCTTCTGCAGCTCTCCGACCTCGTCAAGCGTGCATGTTATCTCACCGACTTTTCCAGCCATGCTTTCAATAAGCTCAACAGGTGTTCCTGTAGCAATTATCTCTCCGCTCTTTAGAAGAAGTACTTTATCAGCAATACATTCAATATCACTTACAACATGAGTTGCAAAAAGAATTATCTTGTCCTTAGACAACTCTGCAATATAGTTTCTGATTGAAATTCTCTCTTTAGGGTCAAGTCCTGCTGTCGGCTCATCAAGTATAAGAATCTTAGGATTACCAAGAAGTGCCTGCGCAAGCAGCACTCTCTGCTTCATTCCTCCTGAAAATCCTCCAATCTTCTTATATGCAACCTTAGTAAGATTAACTACCTCTAGCAGCTCGTCAATCTGCTGGTTGACTGTCTTAACAACCTCATTGCCATTGTCATCAGTAGTCTTAATCTTCTTAACCCCCTTAATCTCTGCCATATATTTAAGAAATGCTTTAGGCGAAAAATCTTCATAAAATCCCTGCTGCTGCGGCATGTAGCCAACCAGACCCCTGAACTGTTTGCCAAGCTTTAATATATCTTCCTCTGCACTGTCCTCGCCAAAAAGAATACTTCCACCATTCATCTTATCTCTCGATACATTATCTGTGATAAGATTAATCATAGTACTCTTGCCGGCTCCATTAGCACCAAGAATACCATATACTCCTGGTGTAAATGTATAATTAATCCCCTTCAGTGCCTGAACTGTACCATAAGTTTTCTTTAAATTCCTTACCTCTAATTTCATACCCTGTACCTTCTCTTTCCTAATGATTTTCCGAACTACATCATAACCAGCATAATAATAAGCTCAGCCACTAACTCTGTCACATAACGCATAGTCATGAATTATCCTACCGATGCATGAAGTATAAGACTTTTGATAGCTCCGATACTGCCTACTGATATAATCATTATACTACTAATCTGTGCCAGTGCAATCATAATTCTGCGCACGTTCCCTCCTTTTATTATTAATACGAAAAATGTTCCAGATAAGTTGACGCATTTTCACAAAAAAGTTAAAATTTTTATAATATTTTGTGGAGGATAATCTAGTGGAGAATACTCAGGTGGTTTTTGAAAAAGATGATTACAGATATATGAAACAGGCAATCACACAGGCTAAAAAGGCTTATAAACTTAATGAAGTGCCTATCGGCTGTATAATTGTGTATGAGGGGAAGGTTATCGGAAGAGGTTACAACCGACGCAATACAGATAAGACCTCTCTCGGTCATGCCGAGATTACTGCGATAAAGAAAGCCAGCAAATATATGGGTGACTGGAGGCTTGAGGACTGCACTTTATATGTTACGCTTGAGCCTTGCCAGATGTGCGCAGGTGCTATTGTTCAAGCAAGAATTCCAAGAGTTGTTATCGGCTCAATGAATCCAAAAGCAGGCTGTGCCGGTTCTATACTTAATATTTTACAGATTCCCACATTTAATCACCAGTGTGAGATTACTAAAGGTGTATGTGAAGAAGAATGTTCAGAAATGCTCACAACATTTTTCAAGGAGCTGCGTAAAAGCAAGAAAAAGAATACTACTGTCACTACTGATGGAGAATGATTATGAAATTTGAATACACTTTTGAAGGTATGAAGCTTAAAGTACTTGATGAAACATTCGCAGGAAAAGTACTTGCGTTCTACAGCCGTAACCGTGATGAATTCGACAGATACGAAGCTGCCAAGCCCGATAATTTCTATACAACAGAATATATTGCAGCCACACTTAAGGCTGAATATGCTGCTTTACTAAAAGGTGAATTCGGCAGATTCTTTCTTTTTTCTGACGATATGCCTGGTGAAATTCTCGGCTCTGTATCTTTTTTTGGTGTTACAAGCATTAACCGTTCATGCCGTATAGGATATAAAATTGATAAGAACTACCGCAAGCTAGGACTTGGAAGCCTTATGGTTAAACATATGCTTGAGATTCTTACACACGAAAAGGAGATGCACAGGATTGAAGCTTACATTCACCCTGACAACATCTCCTCTGTCAATCTTGTTAAATCTCTCGGCTTTATATCTGAAGGAACCGCCTACTCCTATGTAAAGCTTAACGGCTCATGGCAGGATCATTTAAGATTCGTCTATATCTCCTGATACCAGTATCCGAAATATGGATTGGCATAGTCACTCCTGTGACTCTTCTTAAAATTATTAAAGCCAAACATTGAAGCCATGTAACGTTCACGGTTGCAGTACATTCCCGGAACGCCAACGAAATATTTAGTATTATCAAGGTTATCGCGCACTCTTCCAAAAAGTATGTGTCTGAAATTATAATAGCCATGCAGCAGGAAGCTGTTTCCCGCGATATCAATTTCATTCTGGTTAAGACACTTTAACTTCTCTGGCGACACTTCTATACAATCATAGAAGTAATCATCGTCAAATGCATCTATATAATCAGCCCGCACAAAAAGCTTTTCAAAAGGATCCGTCTGCGTTGCATTGGCTCTGTGTGCTTTTTGCTGCAAATGTTGTGTTTCCGCAGGTATTTTAGCTGCTGCTCCATCAGCTTTTATATTCTCCGGCATGGTTACACTTTCGGCAGCCACCTCTGCCTGTTTTGTCTGAACTATCTGCTGTTCTTCCACCACAATCTGTTTCGTCTGAACCATTTCTGATTTTCCCGCCAACATTGCAGATTCTGACTGAACCGGCTGTTGTCCGCCTGATTCTGACTGTCCCCGTTCCTTCATTGCTGCATTGTATCCAGCCATCTCTTGTCTGACCACCGAAGACTCTGCTGTCTCCTGTCGTTTCTCTTCCTCATCACTCTGCCGCATGCGCTCTTTTATGACAATCTCGGCCTCAGCCTGCTTCTTTGCGTCCATTCCTGAGAACACAAGCATATCAGGAGTTACATCTTCATCTTTCCACATTGAAAGCATGCAGTCATATCTTGCGTCCTCCATTGCAACCGCAAGTCCGCATATATCCCTGAAGCTGTAACCTGTGTCATTTATATTATCAGGGTTAAATACACCACTGTATTCCATCTGTCCCATTTTTACAAGACATTCCCCTAACTTTATAAGCCTGTAGCCGCTGTCAGTAACCATCATATATATTCCAAACATTTCCGGACTGTCTGTTTTAACGCCTCTTAAACTGATGCTTAACTTGAACTGCCCCTGATGAACTAATGCCTTTGCAAAGCCTGCATTTCTGCCCTTTACTCCCTCCGGATATGAATATATGTATGAAACAAGACGCTGATAATCCACAATAAACCTCCCTGATGATTAACTCTCTTATGCACCTTATGCCATGCATTAAGAAAATATTCCATCAGGGAGGTTTTATCTTAATCTACCACCATATTCTTTCCGTTATTTTTTCCGTAATAAAGCCTGTCATCTGCGCGCTTTATCCATTCTTCTATATCACCATCGGCATTTCTCTGCGCCACTCCTATTGTTAGTGATATATTTATCTTCTGCTGTTTATAAATACATTCAGAGTTTTCTATTTCTCTCCTCAATTTTTCTAATACTTCATGTGTGCTGTCGTGGGTTCCATTATGTATAAGAAATTCTTCTCCGCCCCACCTTGAAATCACACAGTTACTGCATATATTTTTCATCTTCTGTGCAATGAAATTCAACACATAATCACCACAATTATGTCCATATGTATCATTTATTTTCTTGAAATCATCTACATCTGCCATTGCAAGCCAGCCTTCATCGTCCGCATCATATTCTTCAAGATAATTAATCATATATCTTCTGCTGTAAAGGTCTGTCAGAAGATCAATGTTGGCAATTGAATTAAGCTTCTTCTCAGACTCAATAACAAGATCGACTATCACCTTAGTATAATATATTAAAAATGCTGATACACTTATTGCATTACATGCAAGCATCACAGATATAATTGTTTTATTAATTTCATACAATGGTCCGTTAATTATAGCTATTGCTGATGATATTATACTTACAGCAACTATTGCTATCGACACAGCCAGTGGATTCGGGTCTTTTGTATCAGTCTTGGTTGATATGTATTGTGAATAAAATATTATAGGTATTAATGACATGCTATAAAGATTAAATCCACATTTATACCCAAGACATATTGTTGCAATAGCCATATAAATTATAATTGTTGCATACACACACCACATATATGCACACACTTTCTGCCTTTTTAACAGCATAAAATATAACACATAACCAATCATTGCTATTACACTGTAATAAATCATTGGTGTTATATTAAAATATACAAACAATATCAGCATAAATGCAACAAATAAAAACAACGATATGTTAACAACCACGCATAGTTTAACAACCTGTTCCAGATTAAATTCTTTTTTATTAATGCTCATGATATCTCCTGATAATATGTTCTCGATTGTAAGTAGTACTATAGTATCATACAAAAGCTACTTTTGCACTACATTTTTATTGCAGCTTGACATTTTTTATTAAGTTTCATAACATTATTCTTATAGATTGGAGGCAATATGAGCGATAATAAATATAATAATGTTATGCACCTCGGCAACCCAACTAACACGATTGCCGTGCTTAACAGATATGGTTTTGATTTCAAGAAAAAGTTCGGCCAGAACTTTCTTATAGATGAAAATGTTGTTGAGAAAATCGTCCGTGAAGCAGGCGTTACGAAAGACGATTTCGTTGTTGAAGTCGGCCCTGGAATTGGAACAATGACACAGATTCTGTGTGAGAATGCCAGAGAAGTTGTTGCCGTTGAGATTGATAAGAAGCTTATCCCTATTCTTACAGAAGATACTCTTTCTTATTATGACAATGTAACAGTAATCAATGAAGATATCTTAAAGCTTGATATCAAGAAGCTTGCAGATGAGAAGAATGAAGGCAGACCAATCAAGGTTGTTGCCAACCTTCCATACTATATAACAACACCTATTATTATGGGACTTTTTGAGAGCCATGTACCATTAGACAGTATAACTATCATGGTTCAGAAAGAGGTAGCTGACCGCATGCAGTGCGGACCTGGAACTAAAGATTATGGCGCTCTTTCACTTGCTGTACAGTTCTATGCCAGGCCTAAGGTTGTGCTTAATGTACCTGCAAGCTGCTTTATGCCTCGTCCTAATGTTGATTCAGCGGTTATCCGTCTTGAGCGCTTCAAGACTCCACCTGTTGATGTTAAGAATGAGCATCTTATGTTCAAGATAATAAGAGCATCATTTAACCAGCGTCGCAAGACTATGCTTAACAGTGTAGGCAATTCCGGCATCGGCATCACGAAAGAAGCTCTTACCAACGCATTAGAAACTATGGGACTTCCGCTTACCATCCGCGGCGAAGCCCTTACACTTGAGCAGTTTGCACAATTAAGCAATCTGCTGTGCTAAATAACGTGATACCTATAAGTAGTCGCATTTTCACTGCTTTAGTAGGTGTTTTTGCAGCAAAATTCACGTAAATCAGGTTACTTCTAGACTAAAGACCTATACAACAACAAAAAACGGCTATTTAGTAGGTGTTTTCATGACTTTAACGATAAAAACCACGTTAAAAGACCTACTAAATAGCCGTTTTATTATAATTTATAGGTTTTCACCCAGTTTACACAAGAAAAGGGCTGTCCTGCCGGCAAAGTCCTCGAAACCTTACTCCCCAAAAAGCAGCCTTCTCGCATTCTGGTTAGTAACATCAATAACCTCCTGCGTATCAAGCCCTTTAATCTGCGCCAGCTTTTCTGCAACATATTTTATATTGCGGCTGTCGTTTCTTTTACCTCGGTTAGGCTCAGGTGCCATATATGGACTGTCTGTCTCCAGAACAATTCTATCCATCGGTATATACGCTGCTGCTTCCACAAGCTTCCTGGCATTCTTAAATGTAAGAACACCGCCGATTCCTATAGAAAAGCCCATGTTAAGAAAATCTCTTGCGGCTTCCATGCTGTATGAATAACAGTGAATTATTCCACCTGTTTCCTGTCCATGATTACTCTTTAATATGTCGATTGTATCCTGACATGCATCTCTTGAATGAATCATTACCGGCATGTGTGTACGGTACGCTACATTCATCTGTGCTGCAAACCATTCACGCTGCTGCTTCTTCTCAGCCGCCGCCATATCTGCATCATCTGACACATAGTAGTAATCAAGTCCGATTTCTCCAAGTGCAACAATCTTTCTGGTCTTAGATTCACCAAGCATGTTTTCCAGCCATTCAATGTCCGATTCTTTCAATCTGACAATATCCTCCGGGTGGAAACCAATCGCTGCGTATACCTTTTCATATTGTGCAGCAAGTGCAAGGGAAGCCTCACAGCCCTGACGGCTTGCACCTACATTAACAATGTAATCAAGCTCCCCTGTATCACTAAGCATGCTGCTTATAAGTTCATCTCTGTCCTCATCAAATCTTTCATCATCATAATGAGCATGAGTTTCAAATATCTTCATATCTATCAGCCAATCTCTGCGCCTTCAATAATATCCTTCTCAAGTGTAAGAACTGATAAGTTATCCTTATCATCCCATGCTGAGATAATCATTCCCTGTGACTCAATACCACAGATCTTTCTTGGCTTTAAATTAGTACATACAACTAACTTCTTACCAATAAGCTCTTCTGGCTTATAGTACTTCTGGATACCTGATACGATAGTTCTCTTCTCATCACCAATCTGAAGCTCGAACTTAAGAAGCTTTGTCTTCTTAACAGCTTCACATGTAAGAACCTTGGCAACTCTGAACTGAACCTTTTCAAAATCATCAAATGTAATCTCAGGCTTAACTTCAACCTGTGGATATTCTGTAACTCCATTAGCCTTCTTCTGTGCTTCCTGAATAGCTTCAACCTTTTCCTTAAGGTCCTTCTCAAAGTCAAGTCTTGCGAAAAGAATCTCTGGAGTCTCAGTAACCTTAAGTCCTGTTTCTCTTAAGCCAAATGTAGCAAGGTCATCAAAATCTCTTACTCCTGCCTCTGGATTAGCTGGGTAAAGCTGTGCAAGAATCTTATCTGTAGTCTCTGGCATGAAAGACTTAAGAAGATTAGCACCGATTGTAATACTCTCAACAAGGTTATAGAGCACTTCTGCTAATCTGTCCTGCTGTGCCTCATCCTTTGCAAGAGCCCAAGGCATTGTCTCGTCAATATATTTGTTACATCTCTTAAAGAGTGTGAATACTTCTGTGATAGCATCTGCTACATGAAGTGTAGCCATCTTTGCCTGAACCTTATCTCTTGTTGCTGTTACAACAGCCTTAAGGTCACCGTCAATTGCAGCATCCTCTACGCCAGTCTTATTAACAACTCCACCAAAGTACTTGTTAGACATTGCAACTGTTCTGTTTACAAGGTTACCAAGTGTGTTGGCAAGGTCTGAGTTCATACGCTCAACCATAAGCTCCCATGAAATAACACCATCATTCTCAAATGGCATCTCGTGAAGAACAAAGTAACGTACAGCATCAACGCCGAAGAGGTCTACAAGGTCATCCGCATAGATAACATTTCCCTTAGACTTACTCATCTTACCATCATTCTGTAATAACCAAGGATGTCCAAATACCTGCTTAGGAAGTGGCTCACCAAGTGCCATAAGGAATATTGGCCAGTAAATTGTATGGAATCTGATGATATCCTTACCGATAAGGTGAAGGTCTGCTGGCCAGAACTTCTTGTACTGCTCTGAAGAATTGCCATCAGCATCATATCCGATACCTGTGATATAGTTAGTAAGGGCATCAAGCCATACATAAACTACATGCTTGTCATCAAAGTCAACTGGAATACCCCATTTGAAAGATGTTCTTGATACACATAAATCCTGAAGTCCAGGAAGAAGGAAGTTGTTCATCATCTCATTCTTTCTTGAAACAGGCTGGATGAATTCCGGATGTGTATTGATATGCTCAATAAGCTTGTTGGCATATTTGCTCATCTTGAAGAAATAAGCTTCTTCCTTAGCCGGCTTAACTTCACGTCCACAATCAGGACACTTTCCATCAACAAGCTGGCTCTCTGTCCAGAAAGACTCACATGGAGTACAGTACATGCCTTCATATGAACCCTTATAAATGTCTCCCTGATCATAAAGTTTCTTAAAAATCTTCTGAACCTGCTTCTCATGGTAATCATCTGTTGTTCTGATGAACTTATCATATGAAGTATTCATAAGATCCCATATTCTCTTGATTTCTGTTGAAACATTATCAACGAATTCCTTAGGTGTAATTCCAGCTTCTTCAGCCTTAAGCTCAATCTTCTGACCATGCTCGTCAGTTCCTGTCTGGAAAAATACATCATAGCCTTCCTGTCTTCTGAATCTTGCAATACTGTCTGCAAGAACGACTTCATAAGTATTACCGATATGTGGCTTGCCTGATGTATAGGCAATAGCTGTTGTCATATAAAATGGACCTTTACTCTGTGGCATATCATTTCCTCCATAATCTATTATTCTAATTCATCGCTATAACGCAAATGTAGTGTGAATCATTTATCCGTAAACTTTATCATAGAAAAATTTACAATAAGTGTCAAGTCTGTATTAAGTATGATACAATATGTGAATAATAAATCAGTATTTCTTATAATATTAATTAAGACAGAAATGAGGATTAGTATGCATAATAAACAATTTTGCCTTTTACATCAATTTCTTAACAAGGCTGTGAGCCTGCTGATAGTTTTTATAATAGTAATTACCCTGTCTGGCTGCAGCCTGCCCTGGAATCAGAAGCAGATATCAGAAACTACTATATCTGCCACCGAGGATAACGCTGATTTCACGGAATATGTAAACAACCTGTTTGCTGACCTGTTAAGTGCCGACATGGTATCTTTGCATGCCTATGTCGAACACCCAAAGGATTTCGGAATTAACGATTATGAGATTACTCTTGGCCGCTACGACCTTGACAATCCCGATGACACCTCAGATTACACCGACATAATATCAACGCTTAAATCATTTGACAGAAGCACACTCTCCGCTAAACAGCAGATTACGCTTGATGAGCTTCTTATGTATATGGAAAATGAGTTGGAATACAGTGATTTGTACATGTTTAACACACAGCTTCAGACAACTACAGGTATTCATGTCCAGCTGCCACTTCTTTTTGCTGAATACACATTTGCAGAAAAGAAGGATATTGACGAATATATTGAGCTTCTATGTGATGTTGACGGATATTTTGAAAATATGGCTGCATTTGAGAAGCTTCGTGCTGACAACGGATATTTTATGGAAGATACCCTTGCCGATGAGGTAATTGAAAGCTGCAAATCATTCCTTGAAACTGCCGGTTTAGAAGATGGTGCAATGATATCAACCTTTAACGAAAAGCTTGCTTCTGTTGACGGACTTTCTTCACAGGATATTGCAGATTATAAAGCTAAAAATGTATCCGCAGTCAATGAACATGTAATTCCAGGATATCAGTCCCTTGTAAATGCGCTTACTTCATTGAAAGGCTCTAACAGATATTCAGGCGGTTTATGCAATTATCCTGACGGTTCACGGTATTTTGAATATATACTCTCTTCAACACTTGGCTGGAGCAAATCTGTTGACGAATATGATAAGCTGGTTGATTCTTACCTCAAGAAATATATGCTTAAAATGCAGTCACTTGCGCTTAAAGACTCCTCTATTCTTGATAAATTTGACACATTTTCATTCAATATGACAGACCCGGTTGGTATTCTTACCGACCTTAAGAAAAGAATAACCGATGATTTTCCTGAGATTCCAGATGTGAATTATAATATCAAATATGTGTCAAAGGCGCTTGAGGACTACACCAGTCCGGCTATGTACTTTATTCCGCAGCTTGATAACCTTGATATCAATTCAATATACATCAATTCTTCTGGCACTTCTGCGAGTGAATTATATCCTACACTTGCACATGAAGGGTATCCGGGACACATGTACCAGACACAGTATTTTGCCGCAACCAATCCTGACTGGATAAGATACATTCTTGCACCAGGCGGATATGTTGAAGGCTGGGCATCATATGTTGAAGTTCTTTCTTATAATTATGCACAGACCGGCAACGATGCACTTAACAAAATGTATGCTGCTAATTATGCCACTGTCCTGTGCCTTTATGCAAAAGGGGATATTGGCGTTAATTACTATGGATGGAGTGAAGATGATGTTTACCGATTCATCAGCCAGTATGGTTTTGATGATAAATCAGTCGCCCACGAAATGTATTATGCATTTGTCTCTGACCCAGGCAACTATTGCAAATACGTTCTTGGAATGTTAGGATTTGAGCAGTTAAAGACTAAGGCTCAAAGCGAGCTTTCTGACAAATTCAATCTTAAAAATTTTCATCAGTATATACTCGATATGGGTCCTGTGCAGTTTGATATATTATTTAACAACCTTGATGCATGGATTAAAAAAGAAAAATAACATTAAAAATGGGATGTTACCTTAACACAATAGTCTGGTAATATCCCTTATTAATTGATTATTATATGCTTCCACCCGGATAATAGCCGCCTGAACCATAGCCACAGCACATAGGCATACATATATTTGAACACAGGCAGAGTGCAACCCACGGAGCACAGCCTGTACAATATGTTGTAGATGACGGTCCCTGATACTGTGTCCTTCTTCCTGCATACCAGCTTCCACCGCTTGCAATACGCTGATACAACAGCTGATACTGCATATTGTCAGGATCAGAATCCAACGCACGCTTGGCATCTTCCAACGCAGTTGCTTCTTCTCCTTTTCCAAGATGTGCTAATGCACTATAGTAGTACCATCTTCCATCCCGGTCAGTTATGTTGTTAAGCACATTAATAGCTTCATCATAACTAGAGTTATTAATATAATTAGCTGCTGCCCTCAGATGCACTGTTGTAGGATCATTGCCATTGAGATTATCACTGCCATATCCATTGCCACCATAGCTTCCTGTATATCCACCAAATCCAAATGGACCAAATCCCCAGAAGCTTCCGAAATCTCCATATCCGCCCTGTGACTGGTTCTGATAATCACCATCATAACCATAATGGTCTGAACGTCCTGTTCCATATCTTGTCTGGCTGTATGACTGACTACTGTATCCGCCCTCACGCTCACGCATTATCTGGTTATAAGCCTGCTGTACAAGCTTAAACATCTCTTCTGCCTGATCCTTATTAGGATTATTGATGTTAGCATCTGGATGATACTTTCGGCTCAGTGTTCTGTATGCTTTTTTCACTTCATCATCGGAAGCATCCCTTGATACTCCCAACACTTTATATGGATCTGTCATTATGTTCCTCCAACTGCTTACCGGCAGTGTCAATTCTTTTTCTTCTGGCGGCGTAGAACTTTGTCCATACACCTGAATATATGATATTTCTTAACAGTTCTGCATTAGCAAGAATCGGCAGTCTCTCAAAAGCCCTTGCACATCCTGCCATATATGCTTTAAGTATGTTTTCTGCAAATGTATCAAAATCCTCTACATCCTTATGATACTTAAATACATTATAATTGTTCTTTTTCTCATCTTTTTCCAAATCATCATATGCATCCAGCAGATATATGAATCTGCCAAGATTATTGCCAAGCACCCTTAACTCATCACTCCACTCATCATCTTTCATGGCAGCAACTTCCCCTAACAGTATGCCAAACTGCTCTGCCGGCTTGTCAATATTCGTTTCCTGTGCTTTTTCATATTCTGACAACTTAGAAAGGCTTTTCCTTATAATCTCTGCCTTATGCGGATATTTCTTCTCAAGCTTTTTAATATCTTTTTTCAATACTCCGGCATAAGTTCTTTTCAAGACCTTTTTCTCATCGTACCAGTCGTCCATACATTTGTAATATGTCAGAAGGACATTCATATCCGCAACATAATCTGAAACAACGTTACGCCTCACAGGATGCTTTCTTAATGGATGTGTGACGCAACGTTCCTCAGAGTATATAGTTTCCGGTTCATACAACCCTGTAAGAAGTATAACCAGAAATGTCATATCATAACTTAAGGAAATCTGCCCCTTCAATCCATGCGCTTCTGCCAGCGAATCGCACAGACCACAATAGTATGAGCGGTATTTATCAAATTCTCTGAATTTAAGTTCTGGCTGATCAACAACTATATACCCATACATACTAAACTCATACCTCCATTTTCGCTTATCATATAACATTGAAAATATTCAGTCAATCAGCCTTTCAAAGATTAATAAATTATTAATACTATTTTTAGATATTATTCTTGTCATCAAAATCAGTTCCCCACAAAAGGAAACTTGTATAATCATCTAGCGAATTGACTGGACGCATTACATCACTCTCGTCAAGATTGCTGGCAAATTCATTCTCACCGTCATCATAACCTTTATCGCCCTGCCCATTATCGTATCCGTTTCTGTACTCATCTTTTTCATGATTATAGTCAAATGCTGGAAACATTATGCCACCTCCTTTCGAAGGTAGTATGTTAAGTTTCACCTGGTTTTATCCGATATAATATTCAGCTGATAAATGTGTATTCAATCACACTTGATATATAAGGAGGAAACTTATGCGGATTACATCACAGATGCTGGCAGCTAACCAGCTTAAAGCAGGCATTGAGCCTTCATCAAAGACTTTGCTTGATTACATTCAGAATGATGACAATGACAGCCTTACAAGCCTGCTTTCCAAAAAAATTGATACTTCAACATCTTCACTTACTAAGAAATTACAGAAAGACGCTTACAAGAATATTAAAGATGATGCTGATTCTGTTACAGAGAATGCAGCTAAATTCACAGATGAGAAATCTACTCTTTTTGCTGATGCAGAAAGGACCGGTGATTATTCTGCAATATATGCGGATATCAAATCTGTAGTTGATTCTTATAATAAGCTCTACAACACCCTTGGTAAAACATCAAGTTCTATCAATACTATGTGTTCTAACCTTTTAAAGGAAGCAGTTAAAGAGAACTCTGAAACATTATCTGCAGTAGGAATTGCGCTTAAAGACGATGGTTCTCTTTCAATTGATGAAAATAAACTTAAAGCAGCTGATACAGATACTTTAAAGAAAGCATTTGGAACATCATCAGAATTTGCAAAGAGGCTTGGAATTATTGGCTCTAATGTATCATCACTTGCAAAGGCTAACATTAATTATGTTACTAACTCATATACATCATCAGGTGCCGCCTCTAACTCATCAGATGATTTATATTCACTTATGACAAGTAAGTTTAATTCTCGCGGTTAGAATTTCTGATAACGGATATGCATATATGATGTCCGATTTATTCAATATTGTATATTTTAAAAACCTCTCCATACCAGCATTTATAATGTCGGTATGGGGAGGTTTTAATATATAATAGTTATATATTTATTTTTTGTTAATTCTACCTGATATCTAACTCTGGTGGAACATCCAGCTCGTGTGGAACTGGCGCACCGTTCTTCTTTCTCTGTCGTACACACTCGGTCAGCAGGTACTCTATCTGTCCATTAACAGACCTGAAATCGTCCTCTGCCCACGCTGCAATGGCATCATAGAGTTTAGCTGATAACCGGAGAGGAACCTGTTTCTTACCTGAATCTGCCATTAGTAAAGACTTCCTGAATTAACTACTGGCTGGGCATCTTTGTTTCCACAAAGGACGACTAAAAGGTTGGATACCATAGCTGCTTTTCTCTCTTCATCAAGCTCTATAACCTGTTTTTCTGATAATCTCTCAAGCGCCATCTCTACCATTCCTACAGCACCATCAACTATCATCTTTCTTGCATCTACTATTGCTGATGCCTGCTGTCTCTGAAGCATTACTGCTGCTATCTCAGGTGCATACGCAAGATATGTAATTCGTGCTTCTATTATCTCAAGTCCGGCATCTGCTACTTTGCCCTGGATTTCTTTTCTTATTCTTTCTGCTACAACTTCACTTGAACCACGAAGGCTTCCCTCATCTGCAATTCCATCTCCCGTTGTATCTACATTTTCTGCAACATCATATGGATACATGCGGACAATATTACGGAGTGCGCTGTCACACTGTAATGAAAGATATTCCTTATAATTATCTACATTAAACACTGCCTTAGCTGTATCTGTCACTTTCCACATAACCGCAATACCAATCTCAACAGGATTACCAAGGCAGTCATTAATCTTCTGTCTACTGTTGCTCAGTGTCATTATCTTAAGTGAAATCTTCTTATTAGCTGACTGTGAATTATTTCCTGCTGCAATTGCCATTCCTGCAACACCTGCCATGCTAGCCAGATCAAGCTTATTTCCATCTCCTGTCACATCACCGCTCTGATTAAGCTTAGTTGACGCTGCTGGGTTAACAGCCACACAAAAAGGATTCACAAAGTAAAATCCCGCTTCTTTAATAGTTCCAACATACTTGCCAAAAAGTGTAAGCACAAGTGCTTCCTGTGGTTTTAATACCTTAAGACCGATAAAGAATATCCAGCCTATTGCTGCGTATACACCGCCTGCAACGATAAGTACTATCCATCCGGCTTTAGTCTCTGCCTGTTCAACCATAATCGAACCGACAATAATTGCTGCTATAGCTGCTGCGTAAAGTAATATAAACAGTGTAACCATTGCAAGACCATTCTTGCTTTTCTTCAAAACCTTTTCTTCCATATAAAAATACCTCCTAGACACTCTGATTATTCATCTTGTTATCGATTATTCTTTTAAAGGTGTCTTTGTTGATATTTGTATGATATCATTTTGATATCATCTTGTCAAGATATTAACATTGTTTTATGATAACCATCCTGTTATCCTATAATTCTGGAAACTCTCAACCTATCAAACTTGTATTTATTATATCCTTATAGGCAGATAACCTCCCTTTCCAGGCATTCCACACACTTAATAACCAATATTCAACCTATCAATCAAACATTAACTAACTGCTTATAGGAATTTTTCATAAAATACGGAATTTTCTCACAGAATCTTCCTATAAGAAATGTAAAAATCCGACTACCTATAGGTATCATATTATAAATCACTATATTTTCAAATTCATAAAAAAGCTACCAATCAAAAAGGCAGTATTGCGCATACCTATATCTACACAGATATTTATATACATATATACTAAAAGGAATATTCACACCATCTGCAATGAAATAAACTCTCAACGCTTCCTGTGTAAATATTCCTTCTGCTACTGCAATTATTTACTGTATAAAAAAAATAAAAGCCTTACAACCTAGGATTCCCTAAATCATAAGACCTTCCAGTGCACCGCCAGGGGTTCGAACCCTGGACACCCTGATTAAGAGTCAGGTGCTCTACCAACTGAGCTAGCGGTGCATAACTTATTTTGTTCTGTGCTTTTGTGTTGTCTCAAGCACAAGTGATATTCTATAGCATAGTTTAATAAAATGCAAGCACTTTTTTGTATTTATTTAAGAACAATTTATCTTTTTTTATAATTTTCTTGTTTTTTCATCATTTTACCATGTTTTTTATATTGATATGTGCCTTTATACCCCTTATAATTCTATTATATTCCCAATTTTAAGAGAAAATATTTATATTTAATATACATTTATTAAGAAAAGAGAGTTGATATGAAGTTAAAAAAATTCGAACAACAGCCAAAACACGTTGACAATATTCCAATTGAGGCTATTAATCTTGATTCTGAACAGGAACAGCCGCCAAAACCTGACAAAGCTGTTGGCAAGAATGTATTCCAGCCTAACAGCAAATACTTTACAATTGTTATATATGGTCTGCTTTTTGTGCTAGGTGCAATTCTTATATATAAGTTCATTGGTAACTGGCCTGCAACCGTCAAGTCATTGGGCAATATATTCCATATACTGTCACCATTTCTTATTGGTGGCATGATTGCGCTTGTTCTTTATCCGTTTATCAAGACCCTTTATAACAGGTTCTTCATGGGGGTATGCCATATCAAGTCCAAGAAAGCCGCCAAAATGCTTTCAATTCTTGTTGCTTACCTGATAGCAGTTGGCGCATTTGCAGTATTAATAGGCTTTGTTGTGCCTCAGATATACAAAAGTATTACAGAGATTGCCAATCAGGCTCCTGTATGGTACGAGAATATCCGCAACTGGTTCACTGAGTTTGAAGATAAGCACGCCAATTCTTCTATTGATTACAATTTCATTAATCAGAAGATTGAAGATGCTCTTCCTAAACTTGTTGACTACATGACTGGTGCACTTACCAATATGGTTCCTTACATTCTTAATACATCCATGGCCATTCTTTCGGGTGTGTTAAACCTTGTTATTGCAATTATCGTGTCCATCTACATGATTTCTGATAATAAGAATATCTTTTATCATTTTAAGAGATTTTTATATGCCGTGCTTCCTAGGAAAACAGCAGACAATACACGCATCATCTGTAAGAATTGTGCAAGCATTTTTATTAATTATATTATCGGCAAATCATTTGACTCAATTATTGTCATGATTATCTGCTTTATTATCATGCTGATTCTCAAGCTACCATATGCTGTTCTTATAAGCGTGATTGTCGGCATAACGAACATGATTCCGTATTTCGGACCATACATCGGTGGCGTGATTGGCGGTGTGATTATTGTTATCGCAAGCCCTATCAAACTTATCATATTTGTAATCATGATTGTCTGCATCCAGCAGGTTGACGGTCTGCTTATTGGACCTCGTATCATCGGCAGTACTACAGGTCTTAAGCCTGTATGGGTTGTGTTCTCAATAACCGTAGGTGGGGCGCTGTTTGGCGTAATTGGAATGTTCCTTGGAGTTCCCGTATTTGCCGTATTAAGCTACCTGTTAAACATTACAGTGCAGCATTTTCTGGACAAAAGAAAAGTCACCGTGCAGCCTTATGACTCGCCCGATGACCTCTAGATTATTTTTTGGTATTAAGAATTCTCACGACATCGTCGAGGGAATTCTTAAATCTTACCACTCTGTAATTCGCACCTTTATGCACATACATCACTTCTGATACTTTCCTTGCAAATGCTTTATTCTTCACAACAATTCTCCAAAAGCCTTTATATAGTATATGCATTTATTATTAATGATTTCTTACTGCGATAAGTTTACAGATAGGATTGCCCATCTGTGAAAATCTTGTCTCATACTCTGTCATTACATTACCCTCGTTAAGTACAGAGTCATTATGTAAGTCAAATGTGACAACAGGAAGCTCCCAGTCTGCCTCTTTAATCTCTTCTAATGAAAAATCGAATAAATCTTTATTATCTGTTTTGAATTCCACCTGTCCGTCCGGCTTTAATATAATGTCATATCTTGCCATGAACTGTCTTGAGGTAAGTCTTCTCTTCGCATGTCTGTCTTTTGGCCATGGATCTGAAAAATTAAGGTATATTCTGTCTACCTCTCCCGCTCCAAACACCTCACATATTGCCTCTGCATCCATTCTGATGAATCTTAAATTAGGAAGCTGAAGCTCATCCTGTTTCTCTACAGCTCTTAAAAGCACGCTTGAATACTTCTCTATACCCACATAATTAATATCAGGATTATTTGCTGCCAGTGTTGTTATAAATGTGCCTTTACCCATACCAATCTCAATACGGATTGGATTATCGTTACCGAAAACCTGTGACCATGTGCCTTTCATCCCCTCTGGCTCCGTAAACACATATTCATTCTCTATCATTACTTCCCTTGCTCCGGGTACATTTCTAAGTCTCATACATTACTCCTATCTTATATATTAGCTCAGATTTCGGCTATGTCCGTGTGCGGTATACGCTTGAATATGACAAGCTGTGCATGAGTTAATGCCACCATCAGCATAAGTTCAGTGCGTGAAAGCACGTCCAAACGAAGTGCGTTTGATTTCACGCACTGTAATAGACTTTGCAAATGGCGGCATTTACTCATGCTAAGCGAAGTCATCCTGAAAGCACATGCCGCACACAGACATAGCCGAAATCTGAGTTTCCTATATATTATTTACCATAAATATCACTTTTTGCCAAGCGGGGTTTACTTATGTACAATCCTGGGCTACAATGTATTTGTATATTTTATTAATCGGAGGAATTATCTCTATAATGAAAAAGCAATTTTTAAAAGGATTACTTATAAAGATAACCAGCGCTGTATCTGCCACTGTTTTGGTATTCTCAGCTTTTGCAGCGGATACCCAGGCTGCAGCATACAACAAAGTCTACAGTGAGACAGACACAACCAGCACAAAGGCTGTATGGCCGGATGCACCTGATGTTAACTCAAACAGCTGCATTCTTATTGATGCTGATACAGGTTCCATTCTTTTCGAGAGGAACTCTCATGAAAAATGTTATCCAGCCAGCACAACCAAGATTTTAACAGGACTCCTTACTATTGAGAACTGTAATATGGACGATGTTGTAACATTTTCACAGTCAGCTGCTAACTCAATTAATGTATATGAGGATGCCAACTTAAGTTCAAAAGCAGGCGAGCAATTTACTGTCAACCAGCTTCTTCACGGACTTCTGCTGTATTCTGCCAACGAGATGGCTTATGCCCTCGGTGAACATGTGGCTGGCTCAATAGATGCATTTGTCGATATGATGAATGCCAAAGCAAAAGAACTTGGTGCTTTGAATACACATTTTGCCAATGCAAGCGGATTATATAATACCGACCACTACACAACGGCATATGATATGGCAATGATTGCAAGAGGGTGCTATAACAATGCTTCTTTTGTCAGCATTGATTCAACTGCCGATGCATATGTAATTCCTGCAACTAACATGTCTGCACAGCGTACAATAAGACATCGACACAAGATGTTAAAGGGCCGTGCCTACTATTATGAATACTGCAAGGGTGGCAAAACAGGATATACTGATGAATCACAGAATACACTTGTTACATTTGCAGAAAAAGACGGTATGCGTCTTATATGCGTTGTATTTAAGGAAGCCACAGATGAGATAAGATATGTTGATACAAGAACCCTTTTTGATTGGGGATTTGCCAATTTCCAGAAATCAACAACAACCGGAAGCCAGCTCGGAGCAATGTTCTCTAATGACAACTATTACAACTCAGCTGTTTTCTCAACTCTTTCGCTAAACTTTGGACTAAATGCTTCATTTATCACAATACCTAATAAAAGTTCTTTGTCAAATGTATCAATGACGGTCGATGATAATTATGACATGACCAATGAGAATGGTGTTATGACAACACATCTTAAGTTCCTGTACAACGATAATACTGTCGGCACAACTACACTTAATATATCTGCTGCCGGAACAGATACCGGAAGCCTGCTGCCATACATTAATAATGATGTTTCATCATCTTATAAACCGAAAACATGTATCAGAATTAATATATGGATACTTGTTGGAATTGGTGCCGTTATTCTTTTTATCATCTACATTATTGAAGAACGGGCAAGAAGAAAAAGACAGAGAAGACACTATAACAGAAGAAGACGCAGATTATAGAAAACAGAGGATTCGGGGCTAAACCCTGAATCCTCTGTTTTCTATATTATCAGTCTGTGTTTCATTACTAATTCCACCTCTTGAATATGTAAGACCTGAATATACAGCCTGTGTATTCTTCATAAGCGGCTCAGAATCATCCTGTTTACTAACTTCATAAAAGGATGCCCTGAGTTTCTTTAAAAGCCCTGTAATTCTGTTAATCTCATTATTATCAAGGCTTACAGATGCTGATATAAGTGACCTCTTCATATGATTATATATTACGAAAAGATTAGCTGATATCTCATACTGCATATCAAGTCCGCATATAAGCTGGTCTATAACCTTCTGTGCCATATATATATTATTATGTGCCTGCTTAGCACTATCACTCTCACATGCATCATTAAGATATTCTATAGCCATATCATACAGAATCACAACAAGCTGTGATGCTGTTGCCTGTGTAATTCTATACTGAAATGTCTTAATTGTTTCTTTAGTCATAGCATCCCTTTCCTATATAACCATTGAATCTTAAACTACTGTAATAACTGTAATACTTGTGAAGGTCTTTCATTAGCCTGTGCAAGTATTGACGTAGCTGCCTGTGTAAGAACTGTTTCAGAAGTATAAGTAGTCATCTCTTCTGACATATCAGTATCTATCATTGTTGATAAAGACTTGGTAAGGTTCTCACTTGAAACCTCAAGGTTATTAGTTGTATGATCAAATCTGTTCTCGTACGCACCGATTCTTGAACGTATTTCATTAGTCTTATTAATAGCTTCATCTACAGTAGATATCGCCCTTGATGCTGTATACTGAGTCATGACATTCATATGTTCCGTGCCTAGTGAATAAGTTGTTATTGCTGGAATATCAATAACGATTACCTGATCCTGGTTAGCACCTACATGTATGCTCATAGTTCCAACATCTGTTACTTCCTGACTTATAGTTTTTGCTGTACCTGCACCTGCAGCTGACTGTCCATCATTGTTACTGTCGTCAAATACAGTACCTGCCGCATTACCTGGAACATCCATTGAAAACTCTTTGTTATTAACATCTGTTACTGTAATTACAGTTCCCTTTGTTGAAAGAATTGCCGAATCAGCAAAACCAATTCGCTTTCCATCATCTCCTGTAGCAATCTCTGCCTTAACATCGCTTCCTTCTACATATATACCATCTTGTGTTGCTGCCTGTGGTATTCCCAAAATATCTGCAAGCTCTGCATTATCACATGTTATATTCATCTTCTGGTTGCTTCCATACTGGTTAGTCATAATAACAAGTGTTGAACCAGCATAATCTGCTGTTGGCACATAACCTGCATAATCAGTACCATTAGCTGCTGTATCATTATTAAGGTCTTTAACTGTAAATGCAGAACCCCCTGTGATGTTAACTCCGTCAATAATCTTTCCCATCACCTTATCAAGTGTATCACCTTCGGAAATGCTTATCTTGTAGCCATTAATGTTTATTGCTCCAGCCTGTTCTTCTGTTATAGAAGCTGTTGATGACATAGTAATACTTCCTGCTCCTACCGCTATAGCCTGTCTTGCATCCTCAGTAACAGTTATTCCATATACACCTGCTGTATAGCTGTCAGATACAGAAAGCTGATTAACTCCCTGAAGATCTGAATATACTCTTCTTGAAAGATTACCGTTAATAAGAGACTGTGTATTGAATTCTGTCTGATCAGATATTCTGTCAATCTCGTTATTAATCTGTTCTATCTCTTTCTGTATAGCTTCTCTTTCATCATCTGAATTAACATCATTAGCAGCCTGAACGCTAAGTTCCTTTAATCTTGTGAGCATACTCTGGATTTCTGTAATTGCACCTTCTGCTGTATTTAAAACAGAAACTCCATCAGCTGTATTATTCTGGGCCTGACTAAGACCTCTTATCTGTGCTCTCATCTTTTCAGAAATAGCACATCCTGCAGCATCGTCCTTAGAGCCATTTATCTTGTATCCTGATGATAATCTTTCAATTGATGTTGACAGATTATTCTGTGATTTCTGTAATGCATTGTTGGCAACAATCGCTGCCACATTAGTTCCTATTCTCATATCTTAACCTTTCTGTCTGTCCAATTTACCTGTTCATGCTCTATATATCGGACTTTCTGTGCAAATCTTTAGCCTGCAAGCAGTTTTACAATCTGTGCTGCAATTTCATACAGCTTATCTGTTGCCACACTGTCAGCCGCTGCTTCATAAGTCACATATGGCACGTCTGACGATTTTCTAATGTTGACGGTCACATTTGTAAATCCAAATCCTTCTTTTAAATTTTCTTCCATATCCTCAAGAAGCTGGCTTCCTTCATCTGAAACTGCTGTGTCACTGACAATGTACATACCAAGACTTTCTCTGTCAGCCTTAGCCTCAACAGAAACTTTTCCTAATACGCTACTTAGCATGTTTACAGATATACGACCTTTATTGTCGTCATCCTGAACCAAAGTAAGCTTCAGCATGCCTGTACTTCCTGAGTCTGTTATATATGGTATTCTGTAATCATGCCTTAATGCCAGATTCTTAATATATCCAATTGTTCTGTCTTTAAGTCTTAAATCCAGAAATCCCTCGTAATTGACATCTATCTGTGTATCAAGGTCTCCTGCTTTGGAAAGAACCTCCTGAAGTTCTTCCTCTGTCTCATCTTTCATTTCTTCATACATAAGTGACAGTTTTTCTTTATGTCCGATTTTTTCAATCGAATCCCTTGCATAATCACGTGTTGTCTTAACACCTCTGATATCCGGGAACTGTCCGGATTCTAAAAATGCTTTAACAGCCTGTATGTTACCACTGTTTATTTCTGTATCTGCATTTCTTATCTGCCTCAATATATCAGCTCCTGCCTGCACTGCTGCCTGCTGTTCCTTAAGATATTCCTCATAATATTGTTCCTCGGCTGCCGCATCATAGTTATCCTCTAACTGTTCAATAAACATTTCAACGGACTGTTCTCCGATTCCGGATGAGTTATCCACATTCTTTAATGTATTCGGGGTAACTAATCCACCATTTGCCATGAATAATGCACTGTAATAGTTAGCAATTCCGCTTACCTCTGCCATTCCTGTATTCTCATCAATAACAGCGTCCATGTCATAATGCTTTCTTGAATTATATGCAGTCATAAGATTATTCATAGTGACCTCAGCTCCCTGCTTAATCAGCGCACCTGCTGCCACTCCGGCATCTCTGGTGAATATATTCATCATCTGGTATATTCCTATAAACTGCTTTCTCTGCTCTTTAGTAATACCATTGGTACGGTCAAGCTTATAAAGAAACTTTGAAAACTTCTCCTCATTATCCTTAGATGCCTTATCATTAGCCTCTGTAAGATATTCGTTGACTTCCTCAATTGAAGCATTCATTGGATTTACTCCGTCTTTTATCATATTAAGAACTGTCTCTGGTTTCATATTCTTAATAAGATTATTAATCATTGCATTAACAGATTTGACTATCTCTACATTTTCCTTTGTCATATCCATGTTATTAGCAGCCAGTACCTTTATTGCTTCCTTGTCCTCATCAGTTCCCTCAAGTCCAAGCTCCCTAATAATATCATCCGCACTTCCCTGTACTGCCTTCTTTAATGAATCACCCAAATCGCCTCTTATCTGAGTTCCGACTGCCTCATAAGTTTCATTCATCTTGTCAAACATACTGGCAAATACACGCGCAGGATTTCTTACTATCTCATTCAATGTCTTTCTTGCTTCAAGAACATCTGTATATGCAATCTGCGCTTCTTCATACATTTCATCCGCCTGTTCATATTCCATAAGCATTGAATTAAGCTCATCTATCGGAGTTGTAAGAATAGAAATGTTATTCTTAACGAGATATATAGACGCATTTGCACTCATAAGAACCCTTGCTGTTACAAGCGTGTCATACGCCTTATCTGCTGCCTGCTGTACATCAGATGCCTGATTCCTAACTTCACTATTTCCTGTGCTTACTGTTGCTGCACTGTATTCAATTCTGAAGCTTCTTGCATCCATCTCCAGCTTAAGGCTTGCTATTGTAAATGTTTCCCCTTTTGATACCACATTTGCAGCATCTGAATACTCTGCCCTGTTAATAGTATCAAGAGCTGTCCTTATATCATCAATTGGCGAACCTGTAACGAGCGTATTCTCTGCCTTCTCTCCAAGCTTCATGTTATCAAGTATCTTATTAAGCATTTCATCAGGGTCAGCCTGAATCTTTTCAATATCTATCGCATCAAGCTGTGCCTTATATTCAAGATTTTCTTTAGTAACAGGAATCTGTGCATCAATAAATGCTCTTGCATCCGCAAGTGTATTATCATTAACCTCAAGTCCTGACGAAGCAATTATCTTCTCAATTCCCGGCCTTAAAGCCTCAAAATCAGCGTCAGATATTGCATTTACACACCTTCCTATTGTAACGCCATCTGCACTGATACTTGATGAAGTTGCCGCCTGTGCCTGATATATTCCAGCAATTGAAGGCTCAATACCATTAGCAACCATGTAATTCTTTGTGTTCTCTGATAATGGCTTTAACTCTTTACTCTTTTCAAGTATGCCTTTAACCTCAGCAACACTTTCATCATTGACAGCTATATCTGCTCCCTGCATACGGCTCTCGACACTTGCCGCTGTTGCTGCACTTCCAGTCACACTCTCAATCTTATCCTTAGAAACTGCTGTGCCATAATTAACATAATCATCAGAGTGCATCGCAAGTTCAATCTTAATTTTCTCAATAATATTAACCATATCATCTGGTGTAGCATCTGTAAGATTAAAGCCGTCCTCATCTAATTTTACCGCATCAGCACCTGATAACTTCATCATCAATGCCTTAAGGCTTATCTTTGCACTGGAAGCACTCGCCATAATCTGGCTCTTTACATCATCTGCCTCCTTAAGAAGTCCCTCATATGTATTTTCAGTTGCAGCTGTCACACTGCCAGAGATTACCACTCCTGCAAATGAGCCTGCCACACCTTCACTTTTAACTGCCTTATTTTCTTTATAATTAATAGATGTTCCCTGTGCCGCAACATCTTTATTAAAATTCGCGCCTGAAACTGTATATGTCATATTCTGCTGCCTTTCTTATTTACTATCTGAAACAATCACTCATTGTCATATAATAAATATTTCGGCAGATATGGTGGGATAATTGAGAGATATATTATAGCAAATAAAAAGGAAGCTAATTCAGAATTAATAAAAATCCAAACCAGCTCCCTTTCTCTATATTATTCTCCTATATCTTCGTAGCATGAACCTTAGAAACATCACCGTTAAACTCATACACAGCTATTCCATACTTATGTAAGTCAATAAGCAATGACTGCGGATATCCATCACAATCTCCCTTAACGGCTGTAAGAGTCTTCTTCTGGTCAGCTTCATTATCTCCAAGAACCAGCTTATACTTAGTCTTGAACGGAACTCCTATTCTGAAGCTGTCTCTTTCAACTGGTGTAAAATTAAGTACAAAGAGAAGATTCTTCTTTCCATCCGGACTGATTCTCATAAACGATAAAACGCTATTATCTTTATCATTGGCATTAATCCATCTGAATCCTTCACTGCTGTAATCAGTAGCATACAGACATGGATAATTCTTATTAAGCTTCAGACACTTCTTCGTAAAATCCTTAAGTTCTGTATGACTTTCATCCTCTAACAGATACCAGTCAAGAGCACGCTTCTCACTCCACTCATTCCACTGACCAAATTCCTGTCCCATGAATAAAAGCTTCTTGCCAGGATGTCCACACATATATGCATATGCCAGCTTAAGATTCTTGAACTTATCCTCCCTGTCACCAGGCATTTTACCAAGCATAGAACACTTAAGATGTACAACCTCATCATGTGAAAGCACAAGAATGAAATTCTCGCTGTAAGCATACATCAATGAAAACGTCATCTTGCTATGATTAAACTTTCTGAAATATGGATCAAGCTTCATATATTCAAGGAAATCATGCATCCAGCCCATATTCCACTTAAATGTAAAGCCAAGACATTCCCCATTGTCAGGATCACCACTTACCATAGGCCATGCTGTTGACTCCTCAGCTATAGTTATTGCCTGTGGGAATCTCTTCTTTAACATGCTGTTAAAATGCTTTAAAAAGCTGATTGCTTCGAGATTACCGTTGTCACCATATTTGTTAGGAACCCAGTTTCCTTCTGTCCTTCCGTAATCCAGATACAGCATTGAAGCAACAGCATCAACTCTTAAACCATCAATATGGAACTTGTCCACCCAGAACATTCCATTAGCAATAAGGAAGTTAGACACTTCATTCTTGGAATAATCAAATACCTTCGTTCCCCAGTCAGGATGCTCTCCCTTTCTAGGGTCTGCATACTCATATACACAGCTTCCATCGAAATTAGCAAGTCCATGTGCATCCTTTGGAAAATGTGCCGGTACCCAGTCAAGAATTACACCAATTCCTTTTTCATGCATATAATCTACAAAATACATGAAATCCTTAGGTGTTCCGTATCTTGCTGTAGGTGCATAATAACCAGTTACCTGATATCCCCATGATCCATCATATGGATACTCTGCAATTCCCATAAGTTCAATATGTGTGTATCCCATATCTGTTACATATTTTGCAAGCTCAGGTGCCAATTCTCTATATGTATAAAATCCGTCCTCTGTTCCATCATCTTTCTTCTTCCATGAGCCAAGATGACATTCATATATAGAAAGAGGTGCTTTAAGATGATTCTCTGTCTTCTTCTTCTCAACCCATTCAGAATCTTTCCATTCATAACCTGAAAGATCGGCAACTATTGATGCTGTCTCTGGTCTTAACTGTGCCTGATTAGCATATGGATCTGCCTTGTAAAGAGCCTCTCCACTCTGGGAAATAATAAGGAACTTATACATATCCCCTGCTTTAGCTCCTGGTATGAACAAATCATATATTCCACCATCTGAAATCTTCTTCATATCATAACCATATGCATTCCAGTTATTAAACTCACCTATAACATAGACTTCCCTTGCAGCAGGTGCCCACACAGCAAAATACACACCTTCTTTTCCGTCTTTTACTCCAACATGCGCACCCATTTTGTTATATATCTCATAATGAGTTCCCTGTCCAAAAAGATATGCATCCACTTCTGTGATTGCCAGCTGCTCGTATTTTTGCATATTCTTCATAAAATCCTCCATTATATTATTATCCTACACGATACTCATGGGTCCCCTCAGATTATCCCATTAATTAATAGTATATTACCACATTAGCAAATTAATTACTACATTTCATTAGCAAAAAAAATGTTCATTTCACATATATTATGTTATACTGTAAATCGCATTGAAATAAATGCTTTATATAAGTTAGAAAGATGAAAAGGAGTATTAAATTCTTATGATATACTATATTATTAACGAAAGTTTCACCAACATCATAGCATTTGTAAGCATTTTATTTGCCTTCGCATTTACAATAGCTGCAATTGCTCTTGGCAAGAATCTTCTTCCAAGAGATGCCGGAAGAGCTTATGCCATTAACGGAAGTAAATCAGTTGGAAAGCCAAGAGGCGCCGGCATGATTTTCATTCTTACATTCACAGTCACATGTGCATTATTCGTAAACTTAAGTGCCGAGCTTATCATTTATCTTATACTTGTGCTTGCCGCAATGCTCAGCGGATACCTTGATGACAGTGCTTCATCACCATGGGGTAATTTAAAGAAAGGTCTTATTGACCTTGCAATATCGGTTATGGCGGCAGTTACTTACCTGCATTACAACCCTAACACATTTGACCTTGCATTCTTTGGAAAGACAGTAACTCTTAATCCAATCATCTATGCAATACTTATTATTATACTTATATGGGTAAGTATCAATGTTACTAACTGTTCAGATGGTGTTGACGGCTTATGCGGTACACTTTCAGTTGTAACACTTGCTTCAGTGTATGTACTTTTTAAGTCATTTAATATTGAATCAGCTTACAGACACACCGTTCTTATTATGATTGTGTGTATCCTCGGCTACCTGTGGTTCAACGCATCACCAAGCAAGCTTCTTATGGGTGACGCCGGTTCGAGAGCAATAGGAATATTTATAGCATTTACATTCCTCAAGCTCCATGCACCGCTGCTTTATATTCCAATGGCACTTATAATTATTCTCGATGGCGGACTTGGTCTTATCAAGGTTTCATTCATGAGATTTCTTCACATCAACCTAATGAAGAACCTTCGTACACCAATCCACGACCATATGAGAAAGAATAAAGACTGGTCAGATACACAGGTTGTTTTCAGATTCACAATTATCCAGGTAATTCTTGGTCTTGCAGTAATATATGGATTAATGTTCTGATATTAAATATATTAAAATGGCATGTCAGTTGAATTTCTGACATGCCATTATTTCTGTTCTGAGAGTTTCTCTGCCTGACGCCGCCTGCGTCTGTGTTCTCTCTCTTTTATCTGCTTTTCATATATCTTAAGTGCACCCTTTTCATCAGTGTGCTTCATAATTCTGACTGCATAATATCTGCCTTCTTCGGTCTGTTTAACTCTGAAACGCCCCTTTATAAGTCCATGTTCATCACATGTAAACAAGCCATAATAGCATTTCGAATTAGTGGCAAACCACTTAACTGTTCTTGTCATAGTCCTGCCACATAAAAAACATTTGCAGGAACGTACATTTCTGTCGCTTGCAGCCTTGTCCCTTGTAGCAAATCCCTTTGAAATATACTTCTCATAAGTTCCAAAGTTAAGATATACCTCGTCCTTTCTTGACTCTGGAATTGTAAATGTGTCTATACTACAGAACTTCTTAACTCTGTCGAAATCCAGCTTCTTCATTATCTTGGCTGTGTACCTTGCATCACTCATTGCTGAATGATAATGCTCATCACCCTTGATTCCCTGCTCATCGATTGCAGACTTAAGATTCATGCGTGTCTTGCCATCTGAAAAATTAATACTGTAAAGTTTCTGAAGATCAAGGTATAGAAGCGGCTTTGGGAAATTCTCCGGAACATCATAGAACTTCATATTCCTTCTTAATTCAGTAATATCCATGCTTCCCCATGTAACAAATGTATAATCCTCACCGCACCATTCAAGAAATTCAGTTACACCCGATACGAAATCAGTTCCGTTAGCAAGGTCATTTTCTGTTATCCCTAGTATCTTCTTGACTGTATTCTGCAGCTTTGTATACACTTGTGGCTTAATGGTACACTGCCACTCATCTACAATATCAAGCTTCTCATTAACCTTCGCCGCGCCTATCTGTATAATCTCAAAAGGAAAATGATCCTCAGAAAATTGTTTTCCCTTGGCACTCTGATTCCACTCAAGATCCATAACAATATAATTCATAAGCATGTTCCCCCTTGCTAACGCTCATTATATCGTGTATGCGGGCGTATGTCGATAATAATTTATAAGATATTAATTTTTGAGTTATTAATCACATTTTCATTTCTTTTTTTCGCTGATACATCTCCTCATCGCCGCCAATGCGGTAACACTTACCATAACGCTCAAATATATTTTCTATTATCCGTGCTGCATTAATAATATAAGCATCTCCCACTCTATGTCCGTAGTTATCATTACAACTTTTAAGATTATTTAAATCAAATGTTACAACCATACAACCATCAAAGCATTTTTCATTATTAATATAATAATCATATGCATTTCTATTATACATGCCTGTCATGCAATCATTTAAAGCAAACTGCTCTAGCTCCCCTATCCTTCTCCCCTTTTTTAGTCTCGCAACGGTCTGTCTTGAAGCATCTAATCCAAGTACAAGAATAAATAAAAGAAATGCTATTCTTCCAAATACTCCTGAATTATTACCACTCTTATAATATCCTGCCATATCTATGATTGTCGACAAAAATACTAAAATCAACGTTAATATACAGTATTTATACCTGGTGTCCAACTGTCTTCTAATAATCTTAATTGTAATTACAACAAATAAATATATCAGCATTAATATGATTACAATATGAGTCATCCACAATGTCTGTCTAAAATAATATATTCCTGTAGCATTAAGTATGTGTTCTAAAAGAATAATTATTACATTAAAATAACTACGCTTATAATAAATGCTGGCATAGCTTTTCGAAGCAATTTCATATATATATATCATTGCCACCACCGATATAGAATTCCTGTTTCTGGTCTTCAACCTCCTTATAACAAGGTGAAATCTCTATTTGAAGTCTGTCCATATGATTGTAAATTAAAATCATATTGTGTTTTTCCATCCTCTGTTATACTTACTGATTCTGGTCTGCAAGTTGTCAAAGCTTTTTCAGAAACTGCATCACTAAATGTGAAAACACTACATAAAAACATCATAATAATCGCAGCTATTACTGTGCCAATTAATATCCCCTGTTCCCTTTTCATGTTATACCCCTTACTCTATATCTCCATCTTTTTAATTTTATCATGTACAATGATTTTTTCCCATATATTGATGTCTTTAAGCAATGATTCTTTATAATTCACTAAAATTATATATATAAAAGAAGAGACCATTAATTTGTTACTTCCCAATGTCCAGACCTCTTAGAACCAACTCTAATAACCTTGTCTTCCCGAACAAGAGATTCTATCATTCTTTGGACAGTTCTTTTGGATACACCAAGTCTGTCCGCCAGTTCCTTCTGAGTTATTTTTGAATTGTCCTTCATAATTTCACATATTTGATTCTTTGTATCTTCCGTTTTAGCGACATTTTTAATGCCATTAGCGTCATCTTTAGCGACATTAGCACCGTCTTTGTCGCTAATCAATTTAGTTTCTTGATTAGTGACACCATAATTCAAATTTGGCATGACAACCGTGAATTGATACCTATCTGAACGAAATGATGGCTTCTTCTTTTCATTGTAATTAATCTGAAATTCATAACCACTTATAATTTTCCTAAATCCGCTGCCCTTTCGCTCCATGTATCCCAATCTGTTAAATATATCAGCGAGAACAGGATTTCTTCTTGTAGATGGGACCATAAGAGGATCCCTATCTTGAATTAATGAACCGTCAGGCATCCCTCCTGGAGAATATATTTCCATTCTGTCATCGTAAATATCTATATGAACCTCACTACCATTTACCAGGTAATCTCTGTGTGCCAATGCATTAACCAATGCTTCATGATAGCTACGTTCTACATATTCCGGCATTTCTTCTCTGGAATTTGAAGTTTTGCGCCACATCATTTTAGTATTCCGCCTAATAAATGCTTCTCCATTGTCAATGAGAGAAATTACACTACCTTCATATTCTGCATCATCTAATGCGTCAATTGTGCCACCGCTTTTATTCAATCCATTCCAACGCGTGCAAAATAATCTCGACCAGCGGATGGGACTTTCATCTGCAATCAATGCTCCTGTATTAGTCAGATATCCCTGTTCATTGGCAAGACCAAACGAAACCAAATCTTTGTCATCAAAACTACTACCTGTCCATTTTTTATATCTTTCTCTTAGCTTTGAAAATGCATAATCTTCCACTCTGTAGGTTGAAATCTGTGAATCATATGAAGTATTTTTCCCTCGTAAAACAAGCCTTTTGAGCTCTGTTGCAGTTGCTTTTACGCTTTCATTTCCCATACGAACATAGGCTTCTAGTACACCATCACCTGAATAATAATATGGAGTTTCTTCTCCCTTAACTACATCCAATATCACAAGTATCTTTCCAGCTTCATCATGAAATCTCAACCTATATTCAGGTATTGGATCTAATCTTGTTTTAATAATTTCACTAATCTTTTCAGCATCTCCATCTGGGTCCTGAAGTCCCACAATTTCTCCATCATTAGAAACGCCAAAGATCAAGGAACCGCCAAACGTATTGGCAAACGCGCTTACACTTTTACACCAACTCTTAGGCTTCTTCTCTTCAAGAAGGAGCTTCTTATCATATTCAGTTGCCTCTCCAATTAATTTCTTTACTTCCATAAATATATCACCTTCTAAGATACATGAATTCCTAATTCATTATTTACACTTTTTATCTTTATAATTTCACCCACATGATTTACCAAATTCTTTTTTGTAAGCATCTGTAGGTCAAAATAGTTACCTTCATTATCTTCTTTACACAAGACACATTCAAATAGACTGTACCCAACAAGCTCTAGTCCAATATTTATTGATACCGAATTATGTTTGATAGAAATAAATCCCAGACAAACAAAATAAAACAGAAAAATTATCATTGAACTCCAGACTGTAAAATCAAACGCCATCAATGGTAACACATATGATAATAAAAATTCTGCGGAAATTCTTTTTTCCTCTTTTGCTGAAATTAATCTCATTTCCGATGACGGATTTTTCCCATCTATTGACAACCATATTGCAATAAGGACATATGCGATAACATTGGCCAGAATAATTGAAAACATACTAATCCATTCTGTATATGTATTCACATCATGTTTTTCAATAATGCTTACTACATCAATAAATACTATCGAAATCCAAAGAGGAAAGAATGATGTGACATACATCATTGTAATAATTATTTTCGACATAATTAACTCCAAGCGATAGCACTTGATACTTCAACAGGACTATCTTCAAAAGGATCCAACATCCCTTTTTTGCACAATAGTTTTATAACCTTTTCAGAAGTCTTTTTATCTGTGGTATCAAATTTACCATCTTTTAATGGAATATCAAATTTCCTTCCCATCTTTTCTCTTGTCTTCTTGTTATTAAGTTTCTCTAGATATGCCTTATTATAACTTACAAATTTTCTTGGATTATTTCCAGATGATGCAACACTTTCAAATGTATCGATATCTGCTAATATTCCACTTTCATTTACTTGTTTAATACAAAAAGAACTAACTTTTTTATATGCTCTTTCAAGTTGGAATAGGTTTTCTCCAGCCATAGTCATCAAATAAGCACTATTATCATAAAAAATAACATCCGCACTCATCCTTAGCGCAAGAACTGGCGTAGTCATTTCAACAAATTTTTTTCCATCCCACCAATGCTTCCTTTTCATATTTACAAATGGACTTTGCATTGTAAAGAAATGAACTGGTTTACCATCTGAAATTCCTGAAATAACGTATGCACTATATTTTTGTTCAAAAGGATTCCCCTCTTGATTTGCACGGTCTAATGCATCAAAAAGCAGTTTCTGCTCTCGATTAATGAGTTCCGAATTTCTTTCTATTTTATAAACATATGTGGACTCTGCAGAACCGTCATAATCAACCACTTTCGTATACTTCTTTAATATGGCATTAGAATCTTCTAAGTATTTTTTCTTCAATTCTAATACATGTTTTTCAAGTGTATCCAATGGATCAAGTAATACCTGATGCGCAGAGTAAATTACGCCCTCTCTTGTTGATGATTTAACTGTTAATAGTTTTATCGACCAAACAGCTTCAGTGTCAATTTCTTTAAAAATCTTTTCGATTCTTTTCATATGATGATCCCCCTTTCATTCTCTATAGAAAAATTCTACCACTTCTACTAATTGAATTAATTACAGATTGTGTTACTTTTAGAATACTAATCCACGAGCAGTATTCAATAAATCTTCCAAAGCTTTTTCAATCTCTTCTATACTCGTTCTAGGTCCCCAACTTATTCTAATTGCTGATGAAATTCTTTCTGGTGCTAATCCCATTGCTGTTAGTACATAGCTCGGACTATACTCCTGTGATGTACACGCGGAGCCATTGGATATTCCACAATATTGCTTTGTTGAAAGCATCAATGCTTCAGATTCAATTCCAAGCAAACTGACATTTAATGTATTGGGCATACAACACTCCTGATCTCCATTAAACACATATTTTAACCCAGATTTTTCAAACATGGAGATTATTCTATGCTTGTTTATTTTAAGGTTTCGTATGTTTTCTTCATATTCGCATTGTGCAAGTTCACAGGCTTTTCCTAATCCTGCTATTAACGCCGTCGGAACTGTTCCAGGACGTATACCTCGCTCCTGTTGACCACCATACATAACAGCTTTAACTGGTGGAAACTTATATCTTTTTTTTCTTAAAATCAATGCGCCTATTCCTTGAGGAGCTCTAAGTTTATGTCCACTAAAAGATAACATATCATATTTCAAACTTTTAAGTTCCGGCACCAATTTACCGCAACTTTGAGTCGCATCTACATGAAACAGTACTTTCTTCTCTGATAAAATTTCACCCAACTCATGTACCGGTTGAATCACACCAGTCTCGTTGTTTGCATGCATAACACTAACAAGCAAAGTATCATCTCTTAACAATGACGTAATTTTGTCTACCGATACTCTACCATCTTCTTCAGGATTAACAATATCTACACTAAACCCCTCATTTTTAAGACTTTTAACAGATTCTAAGACTGCTTTATGTTCGATACTCGTTGTGATAACGTGTTTTTTCCCAGATTCGATGCCATATTGTATTAATCCTCTAATAGCAATATTATCACTTTCAGTTGCGCCGCTTGTAAAGAATACTTCCCCTTTATCTACAGACAACAATGAAGCTACTTGTGCCCGAGCTGCTTCGACAACATTTCTTGCTTTATCACCAAAATCATGTGTTCTACTGTCTGGATTTCCAATAACATTTTTGTATACATCCACCATCACATCAAGCACTCTCTCATCTATTGGTGCAGATGCGTTATAATCTAAATAAATACTCATAATTAATCCTCTATTGCCAAATTCATCAAATCATCTAGATTTTTAATAAAATTTGTTCCAGATAAATGTGCAATACCTCTTTCAAGATGTAACTTAAAGTACTTAGCCAGGGTATCATCATCTGTTGGTAAATTCATTTTTCTACACCACGCAATCATTAACGCTTCATAAATATCACTATATTCACCACCAAAGGTAAACCACGACATTTCAACATTGCTATCTGTAACAATTGGAATATCTGTTGGCATTGTATTCTCTGATAAAGAATAACAAAGAGCCCAGCGGCATAACGTATTCCAGTTCTTGATTCCAGTTTTACCCTTAAGTCTTCCCAAACGATCCTTTGAAACATTGGAAAGCTTTATCTGCTTAATAATCATGCTAATTTTCCTCCCCATCCAAAATATCCATCCTTAATAGAAGTATTTTTATGTTCATCATCATATTGCAGTGTAAACTCATCACCTACACTATCTTTCATCATAAGATAGTACTTTTCATCAATTTCTGAATCTGTTGATAAGATAATCGTCTGGTCACTTGCCTTGGGAAAATAAGTTTTAATTAGTGCCTTTCTATGCGATGAATCTAATCGTGACAATGGAGTATCTATAATCACTGGCAACTTCTTCTTTGAACAAATCGCAAGTGCCCATAGCAATGAAATCACCATCAACTGTTTTTCACCTGCAGAAAGTCGTTTCTTTGCAACTTCGTCACCGTTACTGTCAAGATATTGTAAATCTAATGTTTCTGAGTCCATGACAATTCTATTAACGAGATTTTTTTTGTTTGCCAACTTATGGTAACAATCAGTCATGGTCTTTGCTAAAATATCCGTTTTTCTTTCCTGCAATCTTATTCTATATAGCTGAATAATATCATTTGCAATGTGACTGTACTTAACCGTCCTTTCATCTGCATCTTCCGATTCAAGTGTTGCAAGGGTATGTTCTGCAAACCTGCTAAATTCTGATTCTGCAATCATGTATTTTCCATGAATAGATGTCCTACTCTTCACTAAGTCATCAATATGAATTTGTTTCTCAATGATATCACGTTCTTGAGACTTAATTTGCTCAAATAAATGTGTTAATTCATCTTCATTAATATCCACAGATAACGAGTTGTCAATCTCATCAACATTCTTCTTCAAAGAATCCCTATGATTCATTAATTCTAATGATTTTTCTTTATTCTTCAATAATTTCCCGGTAAGTAAATTTTGGATTTGAAGAAGATTCATATCTGAAAGCTGATATTCTTCTATTGTCTCATCTTCTGCAATTTCATTTTGAATAAAATCAATAAAATCAGAAATTACACCCACTTCTTTATGATATCTTTGATAAAACTCAGTTACCTTATCAAGTGCTATTTTCTCAATCTTTTTTTCATGTTCTATTTTTGACTGACTTTCAATGTCTTTTAGCAAAGGGAGAACAAGTAATAACGGAAGCTCCCCTCCAGCTATATCAAGCAATTTTTCTTGACATACATTTATTTCAGATAAGCTATCACTTCGTTGTCTTATTAATTGGTTCTTTTGCTCTAAGATACCACCACCCTTGACAGAATACTCTACATTTAATTTTTCCAACTCAGTATTCATTTCCTTTACTTCTTCCTGTAAAGTATCAAGCTCATTATCCAAGTTAAGGAGTGCGGTTTCCGCCTCATCTTTTATTGCTCGAAGCTCTTCAAGTTTCTGTAAATCCTGATTATTTGCACTTTTTTTACTTATTCTACTGATAATTCGTCCTAAATCACTTTGCAGTACATCTAAAACCGTGATTCCCAACATTGCTTTTATAGAATCTTTCATTTGTTCACTAGTATCTTCTACCGCAAGTTCTGCTATTTTTTCACCATCAAAGAAAAAGAAACTTGATAAAGCACTTGGCAAAATATTTTCTACAAACATTGGCCAGTTTTCTGTCAAAAAGCTATTTTCTACTCCGTTCTTTTTTACGTTAATTTGCTCATTGGTTCTTAATGATTTTGCTTCCCATTCTCTTCTGATCGTATAGACTTCACCTTCAGACTTATCCATTGCAAATTCTATCTCAATATATGATTCAAATGTTCCATCCGCTTTATTCACATAAGATTTCAAATACTGAGCATACGATGTATACTTACTTTCGATATATCCAATGGAGTTTGTTCCATACAAAGCAAGCAAAATAGCTTCTAAGATTGTTGTTTTACCACGACCATTCATACCACCGATAAGTACTACTGGTTTTTCTGCACTAAACTTAAGTATATTTGTGGATGCATAAACGCCAAAGTTATGCATCGTCAATTGTTTAATAATCATTCCTCAAATTCCTCGTCTGCTTCATCATCGTTTTCAGTAGGCTCATCATATGTGTTATCAAGTGCCTTCTCATTGTATTTGCCACCCAAATCTTTCTTTCTTGCTATCTGATTCAAATAATACTCTGTAGCGTCTTCTTCATTTTTGTAAAATGTTTTCTTAATGCAGGCTTCTAGTGAATCAGTCACACCTTTTCTTTGATTCAAGCTATTGGAATGATTTTCTATATCAATCAAACTATATGCCATCTCAAATGCCAACTCTTCATCTGGATATAATTCATTAACTACTGATTTTAGAATCTCCCATTCATCACTCTTAAATGCCTCTGGTGCAATCCATTCTGGATCATCAAATTCTTTTTCAAACACTTCTTCATAAATTCGAGGCAGAGTGTCATCAAATTCGTGTTTTTCTTTTACCCAAATACGTCTAATAATTCTGAGTTCTGGAATAGTGATAAGTTCCAAATTTTGAAATTCTTCTGGACCATTCACATTAATATCCTTTTGAATTTCTAATAAATCCTTCAACCATTCCTCACGAATTTCCTTTTTATATGGTCCATGGTGAAGTTGTTTATAGCTTCCCTGTAAGAATCCAGCCATTTTACGGAATGATCTTCTTTCTCGATCATGTTCCTCATCGCCAAATTTATTTCTAAATTCCAGAAGAACTGACATCCATGCTTTTTCATCGTCGTTAGATATCATTGCTTCCATTGACTTATCCTTTTCAACCATTGTACAGACCCAACATCCGAATCTGCTCTTTCCACAACTTGGAAGACCTTTCTCTACCATCATAGGACACTCGTTATCGGCAGTTGCACCTTTGTACAATGTTAACAGTTCCTTATTGGAATATCCCCATGGATTCTGATACTGCATAAGGAAAACCCATACATCATTATCATTCCAATCTTCAAGGGGAGAAAACACTAATTCATTCACCATTGCTTGATTTGGACTAAGCAATTCCCGCACTCTTTTCTTTTCATAATATGCCATGGTCTTTGCTCGTCTAGCACTCTCTGCTTTACGTGTTCCGATAACCATGATAATTTCACCATGTTCTGCAATCTGATCTCTTACGAAAGTATTAACTGGTTGAATTTTTAATCTATCTGTACACCAACGAAGTTTTTTTCTTGGGAAAGGATATCCTCTTCCAAGAAAATTTACCCAAAATGTATTATCCATTGCTGGGGTTAATCTGTGTGTTACGAAAGGTAGCCCTTGTTCTACTGCCGCTTCATCCATTCTCTTCAAAGAAGTCTGAACCCATTTCGAAATTACCGGAGACTCTACCATTGTATCTGTATTAATTATGTGCACAGTTTTATTTACCTGCTCTCTTGGTAATGCAGCCAAAGCTAACCATACTAACTGCAATGTAGCTGTACTGTCCTTTCCTCCTGAGTAACCTATTACCCATGGTATATCATCACACAAATACAGATTTTGAATTGTGTTCATCAACCCATTTATAGTATCTTTCGTAATCGTAACTTCCTGCTTGCTTGCTTTACAGCTCGCACAATTCTCTGCCATGTCTCTATGCCATCTCCTACAATTTTGTTGAATCAAGAAATTGTTTTTCTTTCGTAGCTTCTTCAGTAGATAATGCTATTCCAATTTCCTGTTTGATTTTATTTGCCGTTAAATTTATTGCTTTATTACTTGTAATAATTTTTCCATCGGCTCTAATCACTCTTAACTTCCATTGACTTGAATTTCTCTTCCAATCGATATTTCCCAATAATTCAAGATGCTTACGCATATCAACATCTCTATTTTTATAGAAAAATAAACCGATTAATCCTAATGCCTGAATAACAACACCTTGTGTCACAATATAGTTTTCTCTCAAATCAACCTTTGAAATTTCGCGATTGGTTAGCTCTTTCCACTGCACAATATTATCTGCAACACATCTCCAAAATAAAATCAAAAATGCTTCCGCATCCTTGGGTATATCTGATGATCCTACAATTCTCTTATTTGCAGTATAAAAGGTGTTCAATGTGAAAAGATTCGATGAAAATTTTCCCAAAATATCTTTTTCTTTGTCTGTATATTCATTTAGAAATTCAACATTAGTAACCACGTTTCTATTGACAACTGCCAACTCATCCCGCGAATCATACAACTCTGCGATCGAATTTGATGTTTTTACAGCATGTTTATTCAGATCCGTAAATATCTGTTGGCTACGCGCCAGGCCTTGGTCCTCATAAAAAACGACAGATATTGTCTCATCCCCAAGCGTTGAATCCTCATTTAGAGCATCCAATATTGCAGCTTTTCTATGCTGTCCATCATTGATCAAAAATCTTGCCTCCATAGATATTTCCAGAACACCTGTATCTTTAGCACCCGCATTTTCATGAAATTCGAATTCACCATCTATTGATGCTGCTAATGCAGAAAATACGTATGAGTCTCTATTTTCTGTAATATATCTACTTATAATTGGAATTCTTGACTCATTCAATTTCCTTTGTGCTCGATACTCTGGTAATACGTATTCCTCTTCATTAGGAAATATTTTTGAAATCATTCTCAGCGGTACCATTGCGATGAAAAACTCTCTCCCCGCCTGCTTTCCCCTCACTACTGGAAATTTATATGCAAAATTCATCCTGACCTCCAACAAAAATGCTATACTTAAGTAGTATACTTAAGTATAGCACCTGCTTTTTTTATAGTCAATGTGCTTCTTGGTATAACTCCCAAAATGCTTTATCCTGAACATATACGGGTTTATTATTTCCAATCTTCACTATGCTATGATGTTTTGTAAGCCCTTTAATTGCATTGAACAAGACTTGATTTTCCTGACTCTTAGCTTCTGTCTTAAACACAAAATCTACATCTGAATTTTTAAGGTCTGACACATTATGAACCACCCAAGTTAGAATATACTTGGAATAATCATCATCTCCACTTCCAAAATGTTTTAAAAACTGAGTTGATAAAATGGTTCCTACTCCGAATTCTCTTCCTTCCTTAAGTATTTTTTTAAGTGTCGGAAAGCCTTCGCTCATAAAATTATCTGCTTCATCCACCAAAATCAGTTTTGTTAACTGTCGATAGTTTCCTTCCATCTTACTAGAACCAGATGCCTGCATTTGTGAGTAGAATAAATCCAACGTAATTGCAACAATCAAACTTTGAATATCAGAATCATATCCTGACAAATCAATTACTACAACTCCATTAAGTATTTCAAAAAGTGACTTTGTAGCGCTTGGATTGCCTTCAAAAATCTGGAATATGTGTAGTTTATCTAACGCAGCCGCTAGTGAATCACCCTTTTTTATTTCATCATCATTAGCATAACGATTGTAAACTTGATCAAAAGTTGGCGCCTCCCCATCCCATGTACTCGGATCACTTGGATTAATTCCCCTTGCAGTATATGTATCCATAATACATTGAAGTAAAGTTGCTTGCTGCTTTGGTCCAAGATTGTAGACCTTTGATATTGTGTCTTTAAATGTGTTTGCCGTATGTGTCGGCAACAATGGCTTAAATACAGCAGATTTCACTAAGGCAAGAGGATTAAACGGCAAATGGTATGGCTTGAGAATTTTCGCATTTGTCATTTCGACAAAGTCCTGTTTACTCTCATTATAGTCCCCTTTGTAATCAAATATAAGAATACCCAAATCCAATGCATCAACATTATATTTTTGTTGCATATATAACTGTGTAATTATAGACTTTGTAAACTGTGTTTTTCCAGTTCCCATGGTTCCAATAATTCCAGTATTTGTGTGGAATAATTGAGAAGTATCGTTTGGCATCCATAGAACAGGCTTACCGTCCTGATCATTTTTACCAAAAAGAATTTTCATTCCAGGTGTCTCTAATTCCTCATGTCCTTCCTCAATTTCCGTTGCACTATCATCTACTGAATCATGATGCTCTTCATCATCATTTTTATCTTCAGTTGTTTTTTCCGCACCACCTTCTGGATTGTCTATATCCTCTTGTTCCTCCAGCTTTCCAACAGATAATTTTGATAAATCTCCTGTCAAAGACTCTACTGCACATTGCTCAAGTAACATCATTTCAGGTTCTTTTCCATTGGAAATATCTGCAAAAATATCTATTACATCTTTTAAAATTAGTCCAAATTCATCATTTTCTGGCATCTCAATAAAGTTAATAGAGTCTTCTTTAAAAGATGTTCGTCTTTCTACTAAAGCCTTTCTAAAGGACAGTACTGCACCTTTTCCCAACAGTTCTTGAATATCTTCAGACATTTCATATTGCTCGTTTAGAATAGCTTCTCGGAAGTCATTAAGAATAATATCCCAATTCTGAGAGTCGTCTACATGATATACTTGCATTTTCTTGCAACTGGTCACCAACATCTGCATCAAGAAGTTACGGTTTACTTTGTACAGAATCGTATCCATAATATCTCCACCTGGATTAAATGCATTATGGAGCCCATTTGCAGTCGCTGAAGCTTGTTCAAATGCCTTTTTTATTACACTATTATCATTAATTCCAGTTTTGACTTCTGTAGGATACAAATAAATCTTTGGTACATCTCCACTCCTATTCAATCCAATAAATAATAAGTCATCACTAGTTGGTCCCTTGTCAAAGCCCAAATTCTTAGCTGACAAAACGCCCTCATCTTTGGATAAGCCGGCACCACCAGATACTCTTAACATTTCTTCGAGAGATATCGGCACCCAAATAACATCTTCGTGTTTTAAATAAGCCAACATGAATTTTATTGCAGCAACAATACTTATTTTCTCTCTACTAAAAGTTGAATCCTTATTTCCTCTCTTTGAAGAAACAAGCCTGAGTAACCAATCGCCATTTACTGCATTAAACAAATTTATAATTTTGTGAACATCCTGAATTTCTGCAGCAACACCTTTTAATTTCAAATATTCTTGAATAACAAGCGAATACTGTTGCGATTTATGAGTAACCGTAATAGCATCATACCCGCTACTCGAAGTGTATTGATCGCTATAATGGATAATCAATAAATCACTGGTGGCCTCTTTTTCACTAAAGAAGTCCAAATCTACCTTAGGATCCACAAAAACAACCCAGTTCGAACTTGCATAAATGTACTCCATTTTATTTTCAGCCTGTTCATCTATTTGTGTAGAAATGGATGTACCTGCATGATAAGGATTTCCTGATGACTCAACCTGCATTAATGCATTGTAAAGAGATGCCATTTTAACCAACGGACTTTGGCTTGCATATTTGGTACCATACCCAGTTCTATATTTATGACCATACTTACTCGACGGAATTCCTGACAAAATGCCATTTAATGAAATACCGGTCTCAATCTGGTTCATTGTTGCTTGTTCTGAAGTTATCTCGGATTCCATTTCATAAAAGGAAATATGAGCGTATTCATAATTCTTTCCATTATCCTTGTGAAAATAACACTGAATATTCTTTGAAAGGATGCCTTCTAGAGTATTCATTGTCGTACCATTAACTACAAATAATTTCTGTTCCGCTAGATAGTCTTTTAAAGATACATATTCTTTAATATTTGAGAAAACATTACCTCTAACATCGTCAGTGTAAATATGGATTTCAAACCGATTCAGCTTATCAATATCAGCATTTCTATTAATTGCGTGAATGAAGTATTGAGTCAACCCAATAAACACTTCACTACAATCCCCCATGTTTATAAGATTTATTCTCACAACTCTATTGTTAATATCTTCAAAAATATATCTAAAATGAGACAAAAACTCTGATATCTTTTCCTCCACAAGTTTTGGAACATATCTTCTGCTACCTCTATATTTTTTATTTTCAACAGGCGCATAATACTTCCATTCCTGTGAAAACAATTGATCTGATACCTTATATATTTTCTTTGATCGCTGAATATAAGGCAACAAATTTACTGAATTCAATCGGTCGATTACAATATCTGTTGCATACTCCATTCCTTGTTCTTGAATCAACGCAAGCTGATATTTCATATTCAACGGATGAAATGGCGTCATCAATATCTCCTCAGCCCGACGGCCAACTGAGATTGTACCTAATAAAAGCGCATCTTCCTGTTCATGAGAAAGATTCTCCCCGTCTTGTAAATTCGAAAAGCACTTTTCAAATGCAGCAATATACTTAGATATAACCTCCAATAAATCTGTACCAATATATGCAAGCGTAGGAATAGTTTTTTTCTTTTTATATACACGAAGCATCTCCAAGTATGCATTTCTAAGTTCTGCTGACAAATTCAGATTTGAAGTTTCAATCTTCACACAATCCGACACATAGAAATTTTTTACGCTACCACATAATATCTCATTTTCTATAATCTGCTGTTCTGTTCTTAATTCACGCAACAGGTTTGCTTTTGCAAAATACTCTTGTGTGTCGCTTAAAATCGCTCCATCATCAAATTCGAAGCTTTTTTCCGTTGCTATTTTTTCCCTTAATATTTTTCTTCCAGTGATTTCTATGCTTTTCACTTCATCCGGATATAAGGTGAATGGCACGACCACTCCTGAAAAGTTAATATCAATTTTTATCCCACTTCCGAAATTTGACAATTCCTCCTCTGACGTAAAGAGAAGCAGTCTTTCATCATACTTACATGCATAAACCTCATTATCTTCCAGCTTACAAGAATTTATGGTGCTCCCATTTTTATTGAATATAAGATTTACTCCAACCCCTGCCAATTTTACTCTACTGTTTTTCTTTGTTTTTTTATAATCAATAGATACACAGTGTTTAATTGTCTGATACATAAACTCGGGTACAATATCGATAATACAAACTTTAAAAATATATGTTATGCCATTAGCTGCATCATTAATTTCTAATTTATGGAACGTAATACCTTCTCTGTTAAATGTAAATGTAATCTGTTTACCTTCCTTTGTCATTTCGGAATCATCTGTCATAATTCCACTGTTACTTATTTTAGCATTGCAAGTCATTTGAATATGTATTTTGCAGTATTTTTCTGGATTAAAGATAATCAGATTCTTTGTTCTCTTTTTGGCTGTTTGAGAGCCTTCATTTCTGATAATTAGTTCTTGATCCTGACTAATGACATTTAGTGGTAAATCTCCATATACTGTAATATCCTCATTTTCAATTTTTAGCGGATTATCCATCTTTGACTTTTTGCGTTCCTTCGCAGCAAGTAATTCCGCATATGTGAATAAACGGCTCCAGTATTCTCCCTCTTCTTTATGTGCTTTTTCAATTTTAAGGATAGTATTTTCTTCAAAAACTTTGGATAATTCTACTTCTAAATTCCCGAATCGAATTCCACGATCTATTTTTTCAAATAAATCATTATTGTTTTTTATTTCCTTATCGATTTGACTATTTCCATATGTCAGATAATCCGTTTTCCCATCCACAGCAAATAATCTAAAACCTGCAAAATTGTTATTATCAATTTTCCCACTGCTCATAATTGCTAATAAATCTTTGTACTCATATATAGATGCTTTATCACTAAAAACATCAGAGTCTCTTCTCTTTAATTCAAACTGCAAAATTCGCTTTTCTGTATCTGTTAATTGAGTACTATCATTAACCATCTTATGGATTTCTTGCATTAATTGTTCTGCATGGAAAGGCATTCCACTAGCTGACATATCACGGGATCCACTTTTAGCACTGTCAATTGGATTAGAAGAAATCATCAAAATTGGTTTTTGTGCATCATTAGCTGCATTTCTTAACGTTGCGCACAAAAAGTCATTGGTCATTCCATCAATCTGCGCAGCAATAATAACTTCGTCATCAAGTACTTTTAATGTGTAGGTTTTGTATTCACTACCATCACCACAAGCATATCTATACTCCCCAATTGAATTATTATTTTGAGCAAATTGTCGTAAAGCTTTGGTAACTTCAACCACCATATCCTCATCGTCCAGTTTCAGGCAAAAACTTTCACCTTTTAAAAGAGTTCCTTCAGATGCTTCAGTCTGATAGAAACTGTATATTTTTTTTGCTATAAAATCATAAAATTCGTTTAACATACTGTGCATCCCCACTATCACTCTTCTTATCAATTAGGTTCAATTTAGTAAAGAATTCTTGTAAATACTCTTTTGAGGTATTGTCCAAATATAATCCCCTACGTTCATATTCTTTATACAAATCAACGAGACGTATTTTTTCCTCATTCCTAAGACAAATTTTTGTCAAGAAAATTACATCCCTTTCCGTCAAATTGAGGACCAATCCTGATTTTTTTCTATTCTTCACCCAACGGGATTTACAGAACTCAGAAAATTTTTCATTGTAAAATTGATTTGCTCTTTTTCTTTCTGTATTTAAAAATTGAGCTTCCACACATTTATACAAATGCCTAATCGCTTCTTCAGTTTTTGAAGCTCCTTGTTGTTTTGGAATATTATTAAAGTCCTTATAATCACCAACATAGGTGCAATACGTATCTTCAGCCTTTTCAATTTCACCAGCAACTTCTATATCTAATTTTGAATCTTCACAAACCATCTGCCCAAATGCAATATAATCCATCATATTTTTCTCTGCTGTTTGATTAAGTATTTCAAGGGTAATTGCATGACTAAACATATGGGAAATACTACCCTGTAATTTATCCCATCCCTCAACGCAACAAAGACGATTCTTAGATACTTTTTCCCAGTCAAGTGCATAATATAAATGGACCTTATCATCCCTCTTTCCTGAGCAAAAATGATCTAATACAATACATACCTGCGAAACATAAAAAAAGTAATATACGGCAAATAGATTAGCCAAATCATCTAATGTAGTCATTCCTGTCTCAATCATGAAATAGAAATCTTCCCTAAATAATTTTTGGATATCATCCTTAACTAAATAATACGGAACATTTTCTTCTGCCTCAGATACTTTCTTCGCTTCAATCGTATTAATTACCATATCTTCTAAAACATTAAAACGATATCCTTCTTTTGCTTTTTCTATTTTTTCACAGTCCTGTTTACTGATACCTAAAACTGAATACAAAAACTTTGCCAAATTGTCTGCACTTTTGTTGTTGGTCTGCGTTTGATAAGGATATAATCCAATATTATTTGCAACAAAGTCTTCACCTTTAAAAAATATGCTCTGTATCAAATCTCTGAAATAATCAACATCATCGTCATCAACATCCACTTCTTCCATCAATGCATCACATAATTCATCAAACTTTACCATTTCTGTTTTCTTGTTTAACACGCATCTAAAGAACCCGCTAACAACATCTTCCAAGTCAGTAACAATAGGTGCTTGTGTTTTTCCTGATGCTTTATATGGAAAAAGTTTAAAATGATTGTCCGCTCTATGAGTTAATCTCATTGAATCCGTTGATTTGCTTTCGCTTGTCTTTGCATTAAAGCTTTCTATGAATGTATCCACATCAAATAAATACGTCATTACTTCACCACCTTAAATTTATATCCAAACATTCCCTTGGATATACTCGCCCTTTTATCATCAGAAGAAACTATTGATAAAGATTCTGTAAGAGATCCCGTCTGTAAAATACGGTTTATAAAACTAATAAAATCTGCATGATTATTTCGGTCTTGTGCCGTCTGAATATATCCTTGATTCAATCTATATATTAATTCATATAATGAATAATCAATATCCAAAAGAATTTGTCCACCATCAGGATCTTCAAATGCAGTAACAATCGAAGGAATAAATCTCTGAAGATCATCAGTATTTTCAGGATTAGGAATGTGTGAAATCATTTCTTTAAATTTGACACTTTCAAAGATAGAAAATCCTGACCTTCTTTCTTCTAAACATAAGTTTCCAGCTTCATCACTTCCGCACCACTGCGCAACACCTTTTTCGACCATATTGTACAGTAACCCTAGTTTTTTTCCTTTTCCAGCATTGTACCAATATAGATCTTTTAGGTATTGCTCGTAAACAGCATCCGTTCTATCCTCGGATTCTATAAATTCGCACCGTACAATTAGATTGAACACCATAGATTTTAATACCTTGTCACTATTTAGTTTGACAATCATAGTTGGATTACAAAGCACATTTGCATATGGAAGATTAATTACTGCCGTCTTAATTTCCTTGCATACATTACCACTTACATAATATGAAATAGCCATCGCATCACCAGCTTCGGATCTCATTAATAACGGATCGCACTTTTGAAGCAAATTCATTAACGTAGTGACATCTGCTGAATCAAAAAGCAATGATGGAGTTATATGCTTTAAGTATTCTTTAAGAAAAGCTGTATCATCAACCATTAGCTTTTGATATTTGGTAAAACTAAAATCCTGTGCTACAAGTATGTCATAAACAAAATTCAAAATTTCTCGAGTCGTTAAAATTACCTTATCCTGAATAATAGCCTTAACTAATAACTCCGCAATATATTTCTGGCGTTTATCATCCATCATAAATTCATAATTATTTTTTACAGGGCACTTCTGTGCAAGCGGACACGATGTACAATGATTTAAATAGGCTTGATAAAAAACATTTTCATCAGTTTTATCAAAAACCTTCTTCTCGATGTCTTCTATGTAACCAGCGTGAATCCCATCTTCTCTCAAACTGTACATATGATAATCAGAAAAGCTTACATGTTGGAAAGGACTGCTTTCATCATAATCATTTACATTAACCTGTGAAGTTAGAATATTACTATTTTCTACATAATTTCTTAATTTGCTGAATTCATCTCCGAATTCCGATTCTATAAAATTACTTAATACTCCAAGATTAATTGCCAAGATAATATTTTTACCAGGCAACGCCAAATCAGTGTCTCTGAAATCTTTCAACAATACTCTTAATGTCTGTATAGCAGTCATTGATGGTGCGCTGCTTTCAGTGGCATCGTTATACACCGTGTAGTTTGCAATTAAGTTCTCTTCATCAGAGTTCTTCAAATAGGACAGTAAATGAGATTTTCCATCTCCCGCACTTCCACAAAGAAGTACCAAACTCTTTTTCCCAGATAAATTTATTTTTCGTAAAATAGACTTTAAATCTTCCTCTGCCGTTCTAGTAACATGCATGTATTCCTTAAAGCCATCAAACTTTTCAACATTGTCGATTGAATCACTAGATGATTTTCGTAAACGGTTTAACTCATTTGTAAATTTACAATTCCCCATGCTGTACCTCACTCATCCTTTTTGTTAATTGTTACTACTTCCTCAATAACACAATCTAATGTTTCACATATTTTCAAAATAATAGATAACGACACCGCTTCGTTTCGACTCATCTTGGCCAATGTACTGCTACTTATACCTGTTTTCTTACACAACTCACCTTTTTTTATTCCTTTATCTATCAGTGTTTTCCACAGATTATTATAACTAATGAACATATACATCCTCCATAATATTTAAAAACAATTCTCACTGATTTCATTATAGATTTTTGTTCATCATATTGCAACATTACACTTTGATTTCTCGCAACTATTAGCTTTTTTCTGTAATTTTTTTTTTATAATCGAATTTTACTCATTCTCATTCCCCCATTCCACCATTCGCATATCCCATATCCGTAAAATCCGTAAAATCCGTAAAATTAAGGAAATTAGTGGTCACAACATCACTGCACATTAAATTTGAATTAATTTTCCTTATAACTAAATTGGAAAAACTTAAGTTTCATACCAATATACGTCATAGCTCGAAAAATATATTAATATTTCAAAACCTTAAGAATGTCAAATTCTCAATATTGTATCTCTAAATCCAAACAAATAGTCCTGCAACCGCTGACTTCTCTACCTGTAGCAGGTTATATCTACAACACAATTTAATTCCGCCGCAATACACTCTCCACAGAGTGATTTTTGTTTGATAAGAATGCCTATCAGAAATAAAAAAGAGTAAAATGTATGTTCGAACACCTTACCCTTTGATCAAATATGTTATTTATCATTAATAATCTCATTGATGATACAAAATACCGCTTTAAATGCTGCAAAGGATTCTTTTGACGTATTCACAATAGTTTTTTTTGCAAACTCTATTTTACTTAAAGCATAATTTGTTGCATCCAAATTATCTGAACAAATCACCCTCGCATCTGAGGTTCCATCTATTATCTTATTACTATTTTCTCCACAAAAAGAAGCCTTGGTACATAAAAGTCTGTTTTCAATACTTCTTCCATAATCATCAAATTCTTTTCCTATGTACAACCGTCGTCTTATGCCATCCTTACAAATATATTCTTGTTTTATTTCTTCATCAGTATATAGATGTTCTATACATATATTATCATTACCTTTTCTATGTAAAGGTACTGGTAGAGTAAATGAATAAACATTATTTCCCCAACTTTTATATTTTTTATCTCTATTATTTCCCATTTCCTTTGCCACTCTATAATCATCACAATCTGCAATAAATATCATTTTTTTATCTTGTTTGATTTTTGCATATTCCCTACACATTTTTAGCAATTCGGATCCACCCATTTCTTGCTTATAGTTCTTTTCTCCGTTCATACCATAATCCCAAAAAGAAATATTACTTTTGGGATAATCACTTTTGATGTATTCCCAATGCTTTTGCAAATGTATAGAATCTGTTAATCCCTCTGTAAAAATTATTCCATTACTTTCTGTATACCCATCTTTAGCTAAACTCAACCAATATTTATAAAATCCTTCCTGATAATCCAATGTTGAAAATGGTAAAATTCTTTTTAAATTCATCAACAGATAAGCTTCTTCTTGTTTCGCAAACACTCCAACATCTTTCATAACAGGCATGGAAAATGCAATATGATCTGAAAACATAGTGACTATACTGCCATCACAGCACATCCCAACATCGTTATACATTTCACACATCTCAATAGTTTCATAAAACAAATCAACTAGACAACTTCTTAAAGCATACTTCTCATCCTCCGTCTTGAGAATTACATACTCCTTCCCTCTATAAATATCTATAACATTGTTCTTACAATTAATCCGCTTTTCCGAAAAAGAAATCTTAGCTTCTTTTCCTAATATTATGTTTCTTCCTATAGTTACATATATCCCCTTGTTTTTGCAAAGCAATGAAACAATTTCTTCTCGTAATTTCTGATTTGCGTACTGACCATACACCTCTTCATATTCATTTACCAATTTCACAAAATTCAAAACCGCATCATCGCAATATGGAATATTGCAATAGCCAACCCATGCCACATACCCTGGACACATATAGGCTCCATCATCCCATTCTGTGATAGGATATATAAGCTCTCGATTTTGGCACCACAAATAAAATAAGTTTTTGTGCAAAGCCGTTCTTTTTTCTATCTCAAGATCTTCAACATAAAAATTATCACTTTCTATTTCATCTTTTCCATAATCTTCGAAAGAAAAAGGCACATATATTGAAAATTTGTCTAAATGTGATGAAACCTGTACACCAACTTCACTTGATCCCCAAAAACGCAATTCTATTTTGCCTACATGATTATCCAATTCTTCTTCATAACACTCCATCCCCGTCATATCACAAATTTTATCAATGAATTCATTAAGTATTTTCTTATCCATTACCATTCCCCCATTGCTAATAAATTTCTATAATACAGTATTTGTTTCTACCGTTGTCGGGTAATATCGGTATATTTTTTTATATGCCTCAACTTCTTCTTGAGAAAAAAACGTAGCATCGACTATAGGGTATTCTACATTTGGCATATTTTTATTTAATACTGCAAGTTCTTTGTATGTAAAATTTGGAACAGAAATATCATAAGGCGCATTTGTCTTATTATAAAATGAAAGCCGGTCTATTCCACATTGTGTAATCTTCTCCTTATCATAATCACTGAAAAAAATCCATCCTAAAGTTACCATTGGAGTCAATGAATCTGTATATGCAAAATATGCTATCCTCTCTGCATACATCTTTTTAGAATCATTTTCTATCACAATATTTCTTCTCATTAAAGAGTCGTTTATTACAAGAGAAAATGTATTAGCTAATTCTCTATATAAACCTTGAGCTGCAAAATTCTTTGCTTGTAAATGTTTAGTATAACTTTCATTATCTACACGTTCACAAAACCTTGCCAACTTTTCTTTTGGATCCAATTCATCAAAATCCAACCCAAAGTTTAAGCTTGTACTTACAAAAATCATACTCCCCGACTGTACTTTTCCTGCACAAAACTCAACGTCTTTTAATTGGTTTGATGTAAAACTTCCATCATAATCAAACCATATTATATCTTTTTTATCTTTCCACCTAAATCCTGTACTGCTTAACCACTCTGTAGAATTTTTAAAAACTAAATTTATACAATTAAAGGGCTTATTAAATTCAAAACGCTTCTTAACTTCATCTGTTCGCATGGTTTCCAAGCTATACATCTCTTTTATACCAAACTTTTTATGCATTTGAATAAAATCAACAAAATATTTAGCCCCCATTCCAATATATCTATACTCACTTAACTCATCTACCGTTGCTAAGCATGAAATCATTTCACACATCATCTTACGTTCAATATTCTTACATGGACGTATATTATAATTAACAACTTCACCACTTCCAGCCATCACAGTTCCTCCATATCCCAATAATAATTAAAAATTTTTTTGCCCAAATCTGTTTTATTACTTACCTTGGCATGTTTTTTTGCAGCTTCTACTTTCACCTTCAATTCTTTAAAAGAAACAGTGGTAACCTCCTCCAAAGGTGATTTTTCTGTTATTTCAAAATCGGAATTTGACGAAATGCTAACAATATAATTATGGTCCAAGCAAACTGTTTTGGCTGATTTCATACATGGCAATTCATCAAGATTATCAATATCATACTGACTCTTCTTTTCGCTAATAACTCTGCCTATCTGCTCTACTGCTTCTTTCATTTTTTCTTTAGCAATCATATATAATCTATTTGTAACATCGACACCAGTTTTGGTGGTATTCCATGGTAATGATAATAAATCTTTAGATTCAAAAAATACATAACCTCGGAATGGTGCCATCACCGGATGATAAGACCTATATTCACTGCCCCAGCCTGTCAAACTAGACTTATCAGCGAAAACAACCATTCTTCCATTACACATAATATACCAACCAGCTTTTTCAGGGTCACCATAATGTGAAATACCTGCAACAATTCGAATTTTACCCGTTTCATCTTCTATATAGTTTTTATATGTTCTAATCTCATCAGTTTCTATTAGCTGTTCCTTAAAGAAATTTATCACCTGACTATTTAATATTATTTGCAATCCCTTCTCGGTTTCTACAGAACGATATTTCTCAATGTAGCTGTGAAGCTGGTTCTCAAAGATTTTACTCATAAAATTATATTTTTGTTCTGAATTTAACTCTTCAATAACTATTTCTGTTCCCCACTGTTCTTCTGGATATTCTTGATTTTCCTGAATGTCATACATATCAAATTGCCACTCTTCTTTTTTTATCCAATCATCCACGTCAATGTCTACCACAAAGTGCTCTGTAGATGTAGTTGAAATAATTTTAAATTTCCTCCCTAATTTAAAGAGAGCTCTTTTCATTCCTATACCAAATATACCTGTATAATATCCTTGCTGATTTTCTCTTTCGGTTGGTCTACCAAATTTAAATGCATACTTAGTCGCAGTTTCAATATCTATCCCGCCACAATTATCTTTAATAATAAATCTATCTTTATCAAAAGTAACTTCTATTTTTAATCCCTCATAATTACCATCCTTCCTTAATCTCTTAGCTCCATCAATAGCATTATCAACTAATTCAACTATTGCTGCATTTGTTTGTATATCACGTGTTATCATATAAATAAAAAACTCTTTTGTTGGACTTGCATCTACAATTTTTTCTGTACTCATAACTTAATTTACCTCCATAAATGTTTTCTGCTAGTAATTACTATAATATCACAAAAAGAACTATCTATGTATTATATGTTTCGCAAGTTAGCAAGCAGTGCCCTCGTACGTACGTGAGCGCATTTTGCTTGTTGGAGGCACATCCCCAATCCCCTTAGAATGCCATCTTCGATGCCAAGCTGCGCCCTCACTTTGTGAGTGCTGATACATTCCTGCTTTGCCGGAATTATAAAAAAAGAGGGCAACTACCAAATCCTATTTTGATAATTGCCCCAAGGTTATCTTTGCTTCTGCCGCTTCTTTTTCAAATCTTCCTCCACGTCCCAGTTCTTCTGAACCTCATAGAAGGATTCCACATTTTGCTTTGCAATCTGTCCAATACGATACTGGAGGTTTTGAAATCCATATCTGCCACCCAAATATTGAACCGAATATAAAACTCAAAACAGTCGAATGAATATCATATAACAAAGAGTTCCCAAAATGATACTTAAAAACGTATTATTTTTCCGGATATAGCTGAATCCTGTAACCAACACTCCTGCAATTTTGGGTACCCCAATCGTTTTTACATCATCAGGAACATCCTTCAGACAGTAAACAAGCAATACCGCCATAATGGCCGGGGGTAAAATACATCCAAGAAATTTCAGTTTATTTGACTTAATCTTCATTTGCACTGAAATCAAAAAGGAAGCGCGCGCAATGCAAATGTACACACCGCTGAAATCGCTATCGCGACCAATACATATTGATTACTCATTTTCTTCAAACCTCCTTCGAAGCAAAATCAGGATACCACTGACCAATACCAGCGTAGGAAGCATAAAAACATCCTGCCCAAGACAGAGCAGTAAAAGAGTTCCGATGCCAATTCCAAGTAGGGCTGGTAAATGATCTTGGAATGCCTTCCATTGGTCGAGAAAAATCACAACGAACAGTGCCGTCATGCAAAAATCAATCCCTTTCAGTTCAAAAGGTATGAGTTGTCCAAGGATTCCGCCAAAACATGCACCCATCATCCATGATATTCGAGAAAACAATGCGGTCACGGCAATCGTCAAATAAGATGCCCCTCCACTCAGCAGTGTAACCAGAACAAACTGAAACGCTCCCGTATAGACGGTCAGGCTTGTAAGAAGTGACCACCCTGCTCCCAAACCTGCTTCCTGCATCATAATTCCATATGCGAAGCTGACAAACAGATAACTGCAGGTGATTGGAAATGACTGCTTTACTGCATACTTCATTATCGGTTTCATATCTTGTTTTCTCCTTAAGTATTATACCTTGCAAATGAATACAAAAAATCCCAGAAACTTTACCATTAGCTTCTGGGAAAAAAAGACAGAAATCAAACATTTACATATGCCGGTATAATATCAGCTATTACCTACTATGTCAATAGGAATTACTTGGCCTAAATTTATAAATTGCACTTGACATTACTACTGCTGATTAAGTTACAGTCTCACGAATGTCTTCTTGGACTTTGTCTCTGTTAATTCAAAGTTCAAATCCAACAAATCACAAATCCTCTCTAATGGAACACTTCCATCCAACCGAATACTAATCCATTGTTGCTTATTCATAATTTTCCTAGTGGGGTCAGGTACCACTTTTTCTTATCAATGTGTTTTTACAAAAAAGGAACCATGTAAACCGGAATGCAGAAGATATCCTTATCTTTCTTCATGTCCTTTGTATAAATAAGATATCTGTTTTGTATCCGTTCAGAGAACTTCTCCGTAAACACATCTAAAGATTTATGTGTTTTATATCCTGATGATTTCACCTCCAACGGACATATTTTATTTTTTCTTGCAATAATAAAATCAATTTCATAGTTATGTCTCGATACAGGATTCATCATTGTGTAATAAAATAATTCATTTCCATTCGCAGCCAAAATCTGAGCCACCACATTTTCATACAGATATCCAAGATTTGCACTTAATTTATCACTTAACAGTTTTTCATAGATTATATTTTCAGTAAACTCCCGATCTTTAAACATCAACGTAGTGAACAGTCCTGTATCACACAAAAAGAGTTTAAACCTTGAAATATCCTTTGCATTTGACATTCCTGCATTTGGATCATTCGCATGATAAGATACGAGTACTGTTTTGGAATCTTTCAACTCTGCAATCAACTCCAGAATTCTATCTGATGACTCAGTTCCAAGAACTGCACTTGTCTGATACCTGGATGCATTTGTATTAAGCTGCGCCGGAATCGAATCAAATAACAGGGAAAGTCTCCCTGTTGAATCAATCTTTTTAAAATCATCTTCATAAAGGGTTAATATATCTCGTTTCACTACATCCACTTTTCTAAAATTGTTGGTCTCAATATATTCATTAACTGCCTGTGGCATCCCTCCAATAAGCATATATAATCTAAATTGTCTTAAGAGTTTTCTGTTCACCGGGTCTCCTAATCCTCGCCCTGCTTCGTAGCATTTTCCAAGGAGTGAAAAGGTTGTATCATCACCAACAGCCCATAGGAACTCTTCATAATCCATAGGATACATGCTTATCTTTCGCTCTTCGCTTGGAATCAATATGTCTTTCACATTTTTTCTAATTGATATAAGCGAGCCTGTTTCAATATAATCATATCTATGATCCTGAACGAGTGATTTAATTGCCTGTCTCGCCATCGGACAAAGTTGGACTTCATCAAAAATAATCACCGATTTTCTTTCGTGCAAATCAGTTTTGTATTGTAACTGTAATTGCAAAAATAGATAATTCAAATCTGAAACATCATCAAACAAACTGCGTATCTCTTTCGATGCCTTGGCAAAATCAATCAAAATATAACTTTCATATTCTCTTTTTGCAAATTCTTCTGCTACTGTAGATTTCCCGATACGACGTGCCCCCTCTATCAAAAGAGCGGTTTTTCCGTCAGATTCCCCTTTCCATACCAACATTTTATTATAAATTTTTCTTTTAAACATACGCCCTCCTATGAATTCGCATTTTCTTTTTTATATATTTTACCCATATTCGCATTTTTTATGATGTCATTATACAATGTATTCGCATTTTCATCAAGGCAAAATGGTTGCCAACTTGACTACGATTCATTCCGAAAGGTATATCATATTCATTCTAATTCATTCCGAAGAGAGCATCATATTAAATTTTCCCGTTAAAGTTGGTCAGTACTATGTGCTTCAGCACAACGCATACCTGCCACTTGACAGGTGCCCCGAGAGGCTGCGCCTACGCCACACACTATCTATTAGATAGCCTACAATATTGGTAAATTGGTTCGATTATCTACAATCGTTAGTAAAATACCGTCAATCTTTAAATTTGGATTGATATACTTACGAACTCATGCTACAGTTTGACACTATATGCATCCTCCTTTCCTATTTTGGACAAAAAAAGCAGGAGACCTTTTTCAAATTTCCTGCTTGGTGTGCCGCTGTGTGGGCGGCGGGTATTTAGTTGTAATTATTATATTTTCTTTTCCAATACACGGAATACAATAATCCCTATCGCCCACTGGAAAATGAATAATAAGAATATCATCGCTGTCACCCACGCTTCGACTCTAATAAATGCGAGTATAAGTGATAAGATAAGCAATGAAAATGTCATGATTTGGTAGGTAACATGACCAGCTTTCATTCTCAAATACTGCTTTCTCTCATCTACACTGTTAATGTGTGCTTCTTGTTTTTTTTCTTCATATTCCTTGTTTCTTTTTGGGTTTTCCCAATAAATAATACGAATAAGCTGGACAGCAGAAGCTACCATGATACCAATACCCATTGAAAAAAACATAGTCAAATAATAGTTACTTTTTACTAAGAAACTTACACCTATCAATATAGCACTAATCAAAATTTCAAAAATAAATAGCTTCTTATTTTTCATTTGGAATCCTCCTCGTAAATAAAAATTTCTTCAATGCTCATGTCAAAATATCTGGCAATTTTGAACGCCAACTGAATAGACGGATTATAACGCCCATTCTCCAAAGAACCGATTGTTTGTCGTGATACTTCCAGTGCAGTTGCTAAATCTTCCTGTTTTATTCCTCGTTGCTTTCGTAATTCTTCAAGTCGGTTTTTCATGTCATCCTCCTTTCTTATGGAAAGCTAGCTTTCCATGCTTTCATTATATCAAATGATTTTCGCATGTCAAGTATACTTTCCATTCCTTTTGAAGATTTTCTAAACTTGTCATCTGGCTGTCTGCTTGCACCTTGAACGGATGCTTATTAAAAGACCTTAACCGTTCAAGTTCAATTTCAAAAATTAAGATTGGTGCCTATCTGCCACCCAAAATCATAAAAAAATGCAGCAACGATTCTCATCGCTACTGCTTGTCACTTCTTAATATAAATGTTCCCACCCAGAGTCGAACTGGGGATTGAGACTTAGGAGGTCCCCGTTATATCCACTTAACTATGAGAACAACTTGGCTAAACACCAAGAGAAATTTTATCACAAAACATCAGCAAGGTCAATGATACCCTGAGATTAAAAAGAAGCTGCCACCTGGCGATTACAATCGCCTGAGTGGCAGCTTCCATAAACACATTTATCGGATTAGTTTAATTATTGCAACTTGAACTTATCAATAGCTTCCTTAAGAGCCTCTGCGATATTATCAAGTTCAACTGTAAATTCATTAAGGTCGTGCATTGTCTGCTCAACATCAACGGCTGATGCTGTAACCTCTTCAGAGGCTGCGGCAGTCTCAGTTGCTACTGCTGCAACATCTTCCATCTTGCTTACAACATTACTTCTATTAGTATCCATAGCTTCATTGAGCTGTGTAATGTTATCAAGACCTTCCTTAAGTCCGTTAACTGAATCAGAAATTGTATTAAACAGTTCCTTAGCATCCTTAATAGAAACATTCTGTTCCTCTATAATACCAACTGACTCATCCATTGTCTGCTCAACCTGCTGTGACTTAATAGTAATCTCATTAACAATCTCCTTAATCTCATCTGTTGACTGCTGTGACTGTTCAGCAAGCTTTCTTATCTCATCAGCAACGACTGCGAATCCTTTACCGCTCTCTCCTGCTCTTGCTGCCTCAATAGAAGCATTAAGTGATAACAGGTTAGTCTGCTCTGTAATTTCTGTAATGGCATCTGATATGAAATTAATCTTTTCTATACTGCTTACCATCTCAGATACAACTTCTTTAGAAATCTTAGAGTTATCAATTGAACGCTGTCCCTTAGTAATAAGTTCATCAACAATTGTAAGTCCCTTATTACTTAACTTCTGTGTTTCAACAGACATCTCACTGATATCAGTTACATAAGCCTTAGTTTCCTTTAATCTGTCTGCAAGATTTTCTACTTCCTGTGTTGCTGTCTGTGTACTGTCTGCCTGACCTGATGCACCAACTGCAACACTCTGTATAGCCTCTGAAACCTGACCTACAGTCTCTGTAGTAGACTTAGATACTCCTGCAATCTTAGCAGACGCATCTACTATAACTCCACTCTTTTCCTCAACGCCCTTAATAAGAACTGCCATGTTCTCAACCATGTTGTTAAAGTTATTCTCAAGGTCTCCAAACTCATTCTTCTTCTTTACATCAATTCTGTCTGTTAAATCACCACCCGCAACATCCTTCATATGGCCAGAAACCTTCTTAATCTCCTTAGTCATAGAAGCTGTAACTGAAAGTGCAATACCAATTCCAATAACAAATGCTATAATACTGAATATAACAGTATTGCTAATCATCTTATTAGTTGTAGCAGATGTTTCTTTAGAACTGATAAAACCAACAAGTGTCCATCCTGTAACAGCATCCTTAGATGTTACTACATGTACCTTTTCACCATTAATGTTTTCATCAAATGAAAATGCTTTATCATAATCATTCTCTGTAAGACCTTTAACTGTACTCCAGCAATTCAGTCCTGATACTGAATCTGTTACATACTTGTTATTATCATTATTAACAAGTATATTACCATCTTCATCTGCAAGGACAACAAATCCTGTATTAAGAAGTCCAATACCCTGTACAAAATCTGTAATCTCAGAAAAATCAATATGCATACCTACAGTACCATAATTCGTTCCGTCTGAATGCTTAATTTCCTGTGAAACAGTAATTATTGTCTTATCAAAATCCTTGCTGTAATATGGCTTTGAAAAATAAGCATAAATGCTGTTTCTTGCCTTAAGACCTTTACAATCTGTGTACCATACTTCCTTAGTTCTGTCTACACCATTCTCAAGACCACCCTTACTAAGTGTCTTACCGGTCTCTGGGTTATATTCTCCCCAACCTGTAATCTCAAGATTAGTATTAGTAGCAAAGAACGCTCTTTCTGCACCATTAGTAACCTTAACTGATGCAATAAGAGAATCTCTTACTGCCTTAACATTATCACTTAATGTTCCCTGATCCTCAAGATGCTTTACTTCATTCTTTCTTGTAAGCAGGTCTACCGGCTGCGACAGAGTCTTAAGATATGTAGTAAACTGTTTCTGTGCTTCATTCAAAGTCTGCTCACTTGTTACCTTCACGTTATTTTCCATTGAAGACGAAGTTGTTGTAATTGAACTTACCATAAGCATTACAATAGGAATTGTAATGGCAACAATAAAAAATAAAACAAGCTGAAAGCCTAATTTTCTGAAAAACTTCATAGCTTCCCCTCCTCGTTGATAATTAATAATATTTAGTTGACATTTCCGATTTCTTATATGCCTTGTATTATAATACCACATTTGTAAAAATATGTAAATTTCTATATTAAATACAATTTATTATGAAATCATATATTTAACAACAATATCAGTCAGTAAACCTTACATTTCCCTGAAGCCATATCTGTCCTTTGAATCTGCGGCCTACGGCTGGGTCTCCAAGCAGATGTTCCTTATTAACTGCTGTAGTTATAATAAGACTGTTACATTCAAGAACCATAATATATATCTTCTCACCAGTGTATATATTCTCCTCTTCACGCAGTTCAAGAATCTCTCCTATGACGGAATACTGGTCACATTCTACACCGCATGGCATAAATGTTGAGTCTACTATAGTAAATATATCTTCCTTCATGACACGGTTAGAAAGTTCATTGTATGTATCAATATCTTCAATTGTAAGGCTCTCAATTGCATCCTCATCTCCATTCTTTGCAGCCTGAATAAGATTCTTTCTTGCAATTTCATCCTGTCTGCTTTTCTTAGAGTTTCTTTCCTTTCTCACCGGAAGCATAATAATTCCACCAAGCGACAGTCCTGTAAGTGCCACTTTTTTGTTTCTGATTGGTACTTTACCAATTTCGTTCTTTCTGTCAGGATTAAAATCATCCGCATTAAAATCCTTACCACTGTACAGATAATCAAGATAATCCATTACATTCTGAAGATAAAATATAAGCGTTACTCCTGTCTTTAATTCATCACATATAACTGCGTAGGACTCCTTGTCAAGATGTCTCTCAATAGTCATCTCCTCATTGTCACTTAAAGCCTTCCCCACAACAAACGGAAAATAATACTCATATTTAAAAACATTCTTTTCATATCTTCCATACACATACAATCCGGTTGAGTTGCTAAGGCGCAAGATAATAACGCCACGATCTAATTTCTCGTGGCGTATCACAAATCCTTCTTTTATGCTTTCTCTAATTCCTGTTTTTATAAATTTTGCCTCAGCCTCTGATGTCATATTATCAAATCCAAGGGTTCTTATATATAAATTCATAGCTGCTCCAATGCTCTATTCTGTATCTACTATAAACATAGTAAGCTGCTTTAATAAGTTATACTCTACATTTTCAGTATAAGGTGTTCCATCTGCATGCTCTGTCATTCTTATAACAGGTCTGTCAGCAGCTTCCTTATTCTGTCTTATAACTACAGCTTTTTCGCCATCACTTGTGTAAACTGTACAGCCGACAGGGTATGCAGCAACTGAGTCTAAGAATTTTGAAGCAATTGTAGGGTCATATTTTACTCCAGAATGCACTTTGATGTATTCAATAGCTTCATATATCTTCATCTTCTCACTGCCTATGCCACTTATCATACTGTCAAAATCATCACAGATAGAAACAAGCTTAACTTCTGGTTTAAGCCTGTCACCCTTATGCTGGAAAGGATATCCTGAGCCATCAATTCTTTCATGGTGAAAGAGAATAATCTCCTTTGCCACGTCAGGAAGCCATTCCTCGTCCTGCAGTGAGCTGTATCCAAATATAGTATGCTTCTTATATTCAACAGCATCTTTATTAGTCATCTTATTCTCACTAACATTAACATAAGGAACATTAATATATCTGAGTCCTATATCATGAAGTATTGCTCCCATCGCAATATTATGTATCTGTTTATTACTCATTTTAAGCCTTAATGCCATAATTGTTGACAAAGTACATACATTAATACAGTGTGTATACATGTCAGTACTTACATTCCTGATTTCAGTAATATTATTCACAACCTCCGGCTCTGCAATAACTGTATCAAGTATTCTCTGTGCCTCATTAACAATTATCTTAAGTTCTTCATTATGTTTATAAATGTGTTTTTCTAATATTTTTTTTACTATCTGCCTTGAATTATTGGCAGTTTCTTCAAGTCTGTATGGATATTCTTCCTCTTCCCGTGCCGTATCACTATCAGAAGTATTCTCCCTGACAATTCCCTCTTTTTCGTCTTTTATGTATACAGTTCTTACTCCAAGATTAATTGCTCTTTCAATAAGTTCTTCTGTCAGAGCAACATCCGCATGAATAAGAACAGTCCCCGAATGCGACAATATAGGAAAAGCTAATATATCGTTTTCTTTAAGATTATCAACACTAACCTGTTTCATAAGCCGCTCCATCCTTAACAAAAGATTTATTAGTCCCCCAGTTACTAGGTAAAAGATAGCATATTTTAATTAATATTACAATGAATATTGACTTATAATTATATTAGTGTTATATTGACATTGTTAAATTATTATCAATCAATATTACACGAATCAAGTTATGGAGGAAATGTTATGTCAAAGAATTTAACTGAGAATTACCCAATTGTTGACACAGTCGAAGCTCTTGAAGAAAGGCTTGCCGGTGTACGGGAGGCTCAACGCATCTTCGCAGCTTATACTCAGGAACAGGTAGATAAGATATTTACTGCTGCTGCACTTGCTGCCAATAAAGCAAGAATTCCTCTTGCCAAGCTTGCAGTTGAAGAAACTGGTATGGGAATTGTAGAAGATAAGGTTATCAAGAATCATTATGCCTCTGAATACATTTATAATGCTTACAGAGATACTAAGACTTGTGGTGTTATTGAAGAGGATAAGGCATATGGAATTAAAAAGGTTGCTGAACCTATTGGAGTTGTTGCAGCCGTAATCCCAACAACTAATCCAACTTCAACAGCTATTTTCAAAACTCTTATTTCACTTAAGACTAGAAATGGTATTATCATAAGCCCACATCCACGAGCTAAGAAATCGACAATTGCAGCAGCTAAGGTTGTTCTTGAAGCTGCTGTTGCAGCAGGTGCCCCTGAGGGAATCATTGGCTGGATAGATGTTCCTTCCCTTGAGCTTACAGATACACTTATGAAGGAAGCAGATATTATCTTAGCTACCGGCGGACCTGGAATGGTTAAAGCTGCTTACTCTTCTGGAAAGCCTGCACTTGGTGTAGGTGCTGGTAATACTCCTGCTATCATCGATGAATCAGCAGATGTAATACTTGCTGTTAACTCAATTATTCATTCTAAGACATTTGACAATGGTATGATATGTGCTTCTGAACAGTCTGTAATTGTTGACAAGAAGGTTTACAAGGCTGTTAAAGAAGAATTTGCATACAGAGGCTGCTACTTCCTTAATAAGAGCGAGACAGAAAAGGTAAGAAAGACTATTATTATCAACGGTGCCCTTAATGCGAAGATTGTTGGTCAGAAAGCCCATACTATTGCTGCTTTAGCAGGCGTTACTGTTCCTGAAGAAACTAAAATTCTTATCGGTGAAGTAACATCTGTAGACCTCTCAGAAGAATTTGCTCATGAAAAGTTATCACCTGTCCTTGCAATGTACAAGGCAGAAGATTTTGAAGATGCTCTTTCAAAAGCTGAACACCTGATTGCAGATGGTGGATTTGGTCATACATCATCTCTTTATATTAATGTTGAAACACAGGCAGACAAGATTGCTGAATTCTCTGAAAGAATGAAGACATGCCGCTGCCTTATCAATACACCTTCATCTCACGGTGGAATCGGTGACCTCTACAACTTTAAGATGGCTCCTTCTCTTACACTTGGATGCGGCTCTTGGGGCGGAAACTCAGTATCTGAGAACGTTGGAGTAAAACATCTGCTTAATGTAAAAACTGTCGCTGAGAGGAGAGAGAATATGCTTTGGTTTAGAGCACCTGAGAAGGTTTACTTTAAGAAGGGCTGCTTACCTGTTGCCCTTGATGAACTTGGAACTGTAATGGGTAAGAAGAAAGCATTTATCGTTACTGACCAGTTCCTTTATAAGAACGGTTATACCAAATGTGTCACAGATAAGTTAGATTCTTTAGGAATCATGCATACTACTTTCTATAATGTAGCACCAGATCCAACACTTGCATGTGCTAAAGAAGGTACAGCAGCTATGAGACTTTTCGAACCTGATGTAATCATCGCAATTGGTGGTGGTTCTGCAATGGATGCTGCCAAGATTATGTGGGTTATGTATGAACATCCTGAGGCAGACTTCCTTGATATGGCTATGCGTTTCATGGATATCAGAAAGAGAATATACACATTCCCTAAGATGGGTGAGAAAGCTTACTTTGTCGCTATCTCAACATCTTCTGGAACAGGTTCAGAGGTAACTCCTTTTGCAGTTATTACCGATGAAACAACTGGTCAGAAATATCCACTTGCTGACTATGAATTACTTCCTAAGATGGCTATTATCGATGCTGACATGCATATGAATCAGCCTAAGGGACTTACAGCAGCTTCTGGTATTGATGCACTTACACATGCACTTGAAGCATACGCTTCCATTATGGCAACAGAATATACAGATGGTCTTGCATTACAGGCTATGAAGAATATATTTGAATATCTTCCAGCAGCTTATGAATTAGGTGCACATGATGCAGTTGCAAGAGAAAAGATGGCAACAGCTTCTACTATGGCTGGTATGGCTTTTGCTAATGCTTTCCTTGGAGTGTGCCACTCACTTGCACATAAACTGGGTGCATATCACCACCTTCCACACGGAATTGCTAATGCCCTTCTTATCACTGATGTAATGAGATTCAATGCTGCAGAGGTTCCAACAAAAATGGGAACATTCTCACAGTACCAGTATCCACATTGCAAAGCACGTTATGTAGAATGTGCTGACTTCCTTGGAATTCAGGGTAAAGATGATGATGAGAAATTTGAAAACCTCATCAAGGCTATTGAAGAATTAAAGGCAAAGGTAGGAATTAAGAAAACTATTGCAGATTATGGTGTTAAAGAGGAAGACTTCCTTGCAACTCTTGATGAGATGACAGAAGCTGCATTTGATGACCAGTGTACTGGTGCTAACCCAAGATATCCTCTTATGAGTGAAATGAAAGCCATGTACTTAAAGGCTTACTATGGTAAATAATCATCATTATTATTTTAAGAAAGGAAGACATGTCATATGAAAAAATATTTAGCAAAATCTAAGTTAAAATCAGTATATGTAGAGAATGGCAAAGCTACTAAGGTCTTTGCCAAGACCTACAACAAATCAGATGTTTTATATGAAGCTCTTAATACTTCTAGAGTTGAAGACGCAGGCGTTAATATTCCAAAGCTTTTAGAGGTTGCTGTTACTGACGGTAAATGGTCTATCACAAGTGAATATGTTGAAGGTCCTACTCTTACACAATTAATTGAAAAATACCCTGACAAGGCTGATGATTATATTAAGAAAATGGTTGAATACCAGATATCTTTCCAGAAGAAGTCTAACCCACTTCTTCTGGTATTAAAGGATAAAATGAACCGCCAGATTAACTCTATTGAAGAACTTGATAACAGCGTTAAGTATGAACTTCTTACAAGGCTTAATTCCATGAAGAATCATACTAAGCTTTGTCACGGAGATTATTGTCCTGATAATATTATTGTTACTGCTGATGCCAAGGGAAATATCAAAGAAATCACAGCAGTTGACTGGGTACATGCTACACAGGGTAATGCATCTGCCGATATTGCGAATACATTTTTACTTCTCAAATTACAGTTTGGTGACAAGAGTGATATTCCTGAAAAGTACATAAGTGCTTTCTGTGAATTAACTAACACAAAACGTTCATATGTTAATGAATGGCTTCCATTAGTTGCAGCAGCAAGACTTACTAAGAATAAAGGAGAAGAAAAAGAACTTCTTAATCAGTGGATAAATGTTGTAGATTTCCAGTAAAAGTTTTCCACATACCAATATAAACAAGGTTTTCCACATTAAAATACTGGTTTTTAACAGCATTTTAATGGATTTCCCACAGTATCAACACACTTATCCACAAAATTTGTGGATAACATAAAACAAATGTGGATAAAACATATTCATTTGATATGTTTTATCCACATTTTTAATAATATCTATTTAGTATTCATATTACTTAACTGGTACTAATTCTGTCTTACCACCCATGTACATACGAAGAGCTTCTGGAATAAGAACTCTTCCATCTGCCTGAAGGTTATTCTCAAGGAAAGCAATAAGCATTCTTGGAGGTGCAACACATGTGTTGTTAAGCGTATGTGCAAAGTACTTGTTCTTGTCCTTACCCTGAACTCTTATCTTAAGTCTTCTTGCCTGAGCATCTCCTAAATTAGAACATGAACCAACCTCGAAGTACTTCTTCTGTCTTGGTGACCATGCTTCAACATCAATAGACTTAACCTTAAGGTCAGCTAAATCTCCTGAACAGCACTCAAGTGTTCTTACAGGAATATCCATTGTTCTGAAGAAATCTACTGTATTCTGCCATAATTTATCAAACCACATCTTGCTATCTTCTGGTTTGCATACAACAATCATTTCCTGCTTCTCGAACTGGTGGATTCTATATACACCTCTTTCCTCGATACCATGTGCACCCTTCTCCTTTCTGAAACATGGAGAATAGCTTGTAAGTGTCTTAGGAAGCTCTTCCTCAGGTGTAATTGTGTCAATAAACTTACCAATCATTGAATGTTCGCTTGTTCCAATAAGGTAAAGATCTTCACCTTCTATCTTATACATCATGGCATCCATTTCATCAAAGCTCATAACACCGGTAACTACATTACTTCTTATCATATAAGGAGGAATACAGTATGTGAACCCTCTGTCAATCATGAAATCTCTTGCATATGAGATAATTGCTGAATGAAGTCTTGCAATATCTCCCATAAGGTAATAAAAACCATTACCAGCAACCTTACCAGCTGCATCCATATCGATTCCGTTGAATCTTTCCATAATATCTGTATGATATGGTACTTCAAAATCAGGAACTACAGGCTCACCAAACTTCTCAATTTCAACATTCTCGCTGTCATCTTTTCCGATTGGTACACTAGGATCTATGATGTTAGGAATAGTCATCATAATCTTATTAACCTTTTCATTAAGTTCCTTTTCAGAAGCCTCTAATTCAGCAAGCTTTGCTGCATCCGCACTTACCTGTGCCTTAACTGCCTCTGCCTCTTCCTTCTTTCCCTGTGCCATAAGAGCACCTATCTGCTTAGAAAGCTTGTTCCTGTTTGCTCTTAATTCATCAGCTTCTGTCTGTGTTGCACGAGCTTTAGCATCAAGCTCAATTACTTCATCTACAAGTGGAAGCTTTCTGTCCTGAAATTTATTCTTAATATTCTGTTTTACAATATCCGGGTTTTCTCTGACAAATTTTAAATCTAACATTACTCCTCATTTCCGTGTCCTATCATTGACACTATTTTATCAAATTTACCAAATGCTATTATGCACCTTTTTCTGTATATTTTCAATTACATTTTGTCTTTCTGCATTAAATCGTTAATTTCTTTACTTAATTCCTCGTCTCCCATACGTCCGGCCAGTGCCTGCTTAACAGCTTTCTCCTCTTCTTTACCAAGTTCAATATAAGACTTTCCATTAACTATTTCCTTAATATAAGCAAAACAGCCATCATTGCTGTGCATTACATTTACAACGTATCCATTGTCTTTCTTATCAAGCATACATAGCGCAAAGCTTAACTTTCCACCCATTTCATGGAATGCATCATACTTATTAACACCAACCTTCTGGAATGTAAGCTGCATCTTTTCATATATGTCCTTAATAGCTTCTGTATTATCTTCACTTGTCTTCTGAAGATTGATAATGTCATCGGTATATTTTCTGACCATTTTCTCCATGCTCTTTCCATCAGAGCCTTCCATCATCATCTCATACTTTTTCGTCATAGCACAAGCATTGCATATTGCAACAATTGCAAGAACTATTGCTGCAATTGTTATTACAAGCAGACCTATAACTACATAAAGTGTGTCCACTTTAAATAATCCAAATACATCTAACATAATTTTTCCTTTCTGTATATTAGCTTATTAATATATTATCAAATTAGTTATATAGTATACATTATATATAAACTTAATTATTCATTAATTTTCTTTAACATATCATATATTCTTTCAAGCTCTGCCTGTGAATAATACTGAATTTCAATTTTACCCTTGTTATTATTCTTATTTTTGATAACTACTTGTGTACCCATGATTTTCTTCAATTTTTCTTCAAAATCTCTATATACAAAATCATTTTCTGGCTTTGTCTTTTCCACAGTTTTATCTAACTTATCAATATTTTTAACAAGTTTTTCAACATCGCGCACATTGAGTTTTTCATCAAATATCTTCTGTGCAACCATGTATTGTTTTTCTTTATCTTCAATACTTATAATTGCTCTTGCATGTCCACTGCTTAATTTTCCTTCGATTACCATTTCCTGAACTCTTTCATCCAGCTTTAATAATCTCAACGAATTTGTAATTGCGGTTCTTGATTTTGCCACCTTTTCTGCAACTTCATCCTGTTTTAATCTATAATCTTTAATAAGCTGCTGATATGCAAGTGCTTCTTCTATAGGATTAAGATCTTCTCTCTGTATATTCTCAATAAGAGCTATCTCCATAACCTCCTGTGATGAATAGTCCTTAATAATAACCGGTACTTCTTTAACACCCGCAAGTCTTGCAGCTCTGAATCTTCTTTCACCAGCTATAATCTGATAATTTTTATCCATCTTTTTAACAAGAAGTGGCTGTAACACTCCATACTGTTTTATTGATTCTGAAAGTTCTATAAGTGCATCCTCATCAAATGCTTTTCTTGGCTGATTCTTGTTAGGCTCAATCTGAGAAATCTTTAATTTAGTTTCTGCCGGAACCGGAACTTCTTTAACAACCTCTTTTACCACTTCCTTAACAACTACTTTCTGATCATTAGTATCTTCTTCCTGAAACAGATTACCAATTCCTTTTCCCAATCCTCTTGATTTACTTGTTTTAGTGTTCTTTGTTGGCATACTATTACAATCCTCCATTATATTTATTCTTCTCTTTCCATTACTTCTTCCGCTAATAACCTGTAACTTTCTGCACCAGTAGACTTTGGATCATATAGATTTATTGGTAGTCCGTGACTTGGTGCTTCTGCCAGACGAATATTTCTTGGTATAATTGTTTTGTAAATATTTTGTTTAAGATTATCCTTAACATTTTCGACTACTTGTAATGACAGATTTGTTCTTGAATCATACATTGTAAATACTACACCTTCAAGTTCAAGTTGTGGATTTAGTTTTTTCTTTACAAGATTAATCGTATGTATAAGCTGTGTTAATCCCTCTAATGCATAATATTCACATTGAATTGGAACCAAAACAGTATCAGCTGCCGTCATTGCATTAACAGTAAGCATACTTAATGAAGGAGGACAATCAAGTATAATATAATCATATCTGTTTCTTACTTCTAATATACTTTCTTTTAAAATATACTCCCTATTATCTACGTCAATTAAATCAATCTCTGCACCTGCAAGATTCACATTAGATGGAAGTATATCAAGATTATCAATTATATTTTCTACTATTGCATCTTTAATATTACATTCTCCCAATAATACCTCATAAACTGTTTTTTCAATGTCTGTCTTAGGCAATCCAAAACCACTTGTTGTATTTCCCTGCGGATCAATATCTATTATAAGAATCTTCTGTCCTGCTTCTGCAAGGCATGCCGCCAAATTTATAGCTGTTGTTGTCTTACCAACTCCACCTTTCTGATTTGCTATTGCAATTATTCTTCCCACATTACCCTCTTATTCCATATGTTCTATGTTTCACGTGAAACATAATCTCATATCATTTTATTTAATAAATAACTTTTTATCTTTTTTATTATAGCACACATTATTACAATGTGTTATAAAAAATTGTATTTTTTATGTTTCACGTGAAACATAAAAAAGATATATATATTTCTATTTTGAAATATATATATCTTTTCATAATTTTAGTTTAATTATAATATGTAATATA
>OGQM01000044.1_pt1 | contig 133514 bp, 105 predicted proteins | sample 1553191 | NCBI WGS metagenome assembly OGQM01 (sample SAMEA2579954, study PRJEB22360) | human gut metagenome | biome: human gut; feature: human-associated habitat; material: faeces | place: Denmark | collected 2008/2010 | reverse complement strand
CCCGCACCTCGGGTCGCATCGACATCAGCCAGTTTACCGCCAACGAAAAGATGGTGCACGACTACGTGGCCAAATGCTTCAAGGCCCGTTCAGAGAATCCCGCCCTGTGGCGCGGATCCGTAAGCCGCAAAACCGAAGGCAAGGCCGAGATTATCACGAAGACCGACTCGCAGACCGGCAACAAAGTTGTGGTCATATTCTCCGAAAGCGACACCAACGTGAGCATCGGCGGTTCGGGCTACGATCTTATCAACGACCGTCAGGTATCGGGCAACGTACATGTTGAAGCCTGGGTTCCGGCATTTATCCGTCTGAACTGATAAATCTATAAGACTCCTTTAACAATCCATAATAACCGAGGGCGCTGTGTCAAGCATTTTGGCACAGCGCTTTTTCCACCTTCTCCCTTTTTGTTATTAGACAAATAATAGCTAACTTTGTCGTATGCGTAATGAATTTGAATCGACACTTCTCGAAAACTGCGTCACCGAAATAGCGCGCCTGCCGGGAATCGGACGCAAGACGGCGCTGAGGCTGGCGCTGCATCTGCTGCGTCAGGATCAGGGTGTGTCCATGGCGTTAGGGAATGCGATAATCGATATGCGTCGCGGCATCACATACTGCCGCGTCTGCCACAACATATCGCAGACCGAGCTGTGTCCCGTCTGCGCCGACCAGCGCCGCGACCGCTCCACGGTGTGCGTTGTCGAGTCGGTGAAAGATGTGATGATACTTGAGAACACCGGGCAATACAACGGACTGTACCATGTGCTCGGCGGCGTGATTTCACCCGTCGACGGTGTCGGCCCCGATCAGCTCGAGATCGATTCGCTGGTGCAGCGTGTGGCCGCAGGAGAAATCAAAGAGGTGATTCTCGCCCTTAGCGCCACTATGGAGGGTGACACCACCGGATATTACATTTTCCGCCGTCTGGCCCCTCATCCCGAAGTGAAAATAACACAGTTGGCGCGCGGCGTGGCTCTCGGCAACGAAATAGAATACACCGACGAGCTCACACTTGGCCGTTCGTTGCAAAACCGCACCCTATTCTCAGACTCCATAAACCTCTGACCGCCAACCTCGCTCTCAGTTTCCCCATAACACACCGTCCTCCACCCCTGCGGCATTATGAAACATGAAAAATCCCCGCTTACAGATTACGGCATGCACCTCCCCTGCCACGATTTCGAAGTAGTGCTCCGCGCCGTGGAGCCTGCCGACGTCGACACGCTCTATATCTGGGAAAACGACCGCACACTATGGCCATTCGGAAACACCCGCGCCCCGATATCGCGGTATCAGCTTTGGGCTTATGCCCGCAACTACGATGCCAACCCGCTCAGCGACGGGCAATTGCGTCTCATCATCGATCTCCGCTCACCTGCCGGTCCCGAACCATGCGGCATCCTCGATCTCTACGACATAGACCCACACAATTCACGGGCGATGACAGGCATCATGATAGCCCGCGCATATCGCCACCGTGGCATAGCGTTGCTGGCGTTGCAGCAACTCGCGGAATATGCCCGCACATCGCTCAATCTGCGGATGCTGGGCGCCGATGTCGCTGCCGACAACCTTCCGTCGCTCTCCCTTTTCGCTAAAGCCGGCTACACCCTCACCTCCCGCCGCCCCGACTGGTTTCTACGTCCCGACGGCACATATATCCCCTGCGACCAGTTTTCGCTGAAACTCTGATCCGCATATACCCTGCAACATCACCGGCGCCTGAGCCAGAACAACCGCTCAGACTCAGGCATCTTCTCGATAGCATAGCGCAGAGCGGTACGTGGCATCGCCGCATAATGGCGTTCGAGAAAATCGGTCAGCACACCCATGTCGCGCTTCCCCACTTCGCGCAGCATCCATCCCGTGGCTTTGTGAATCAGATCATGAGGATGATTGAACAGTCGCGGAGCAATACGCAAGGTGTCTTCAAACTGAGACTCACGAATCAGCCGCCAGTTCGATACAATACCGATACGCTGCTCCCACAGATTGTCCGATTCTATAAGCCTGTCAAGAAGCCCTCTGTCGGGCAGAGAGCCGTCGGCTCCGGGATACAGTAGCCACTCCCCTATGATTTTCGGGCAACTCATATCCACGAGATCCCAGTTGTTGGCTTGTCGCGCATGATTCAGATAAAACCGGGCGATTTCATCGCGCTTCCTGGCATTCACCTCCGGCACATCCCTTTTGCGGGGGAGAGCCGCCTTCATCTCCTCCACAAGGAACAGAAAACCGGCCAGCCGCACTTCATGCCATTCTGAATAGAGCAGCTTTTCGATTTCCGACATAGCCACATCAAGCCGGGCCGACTTTACCACCATCCGCGTCTGCGGACAGCGCAATCCCAGAAAACGGTCACCTTCGCCATAATCCCCTTTTCCTGTCTTGAAAAAACGCATAAGATGGCGAGCCTGCGCCTCATCGCGCATCGACTCCATGGTCATTATGATTTCATCGGCTGTTGTCATGGCAAGAGACTCGGAATATGAGATTAATGTATTGATTTATAACTTGTTCTCGTCGAGCATTGCCATCAGGTCGGCAACTACGAAGGTGGAACCGCCAACAAATATCAAAGTATCGGGGCCGAGTTGCGCCGCGAGCGCCCGGGCTTCCGACATGGCGGCCTGCACATCGGGAGCCGTACAGGCGGTGGTGTGCGATTCCTCAGAAGGGATACCGAAACCGGCAGCTGCCTCGGCAAGCTCCCCGGCGGGGAGGGCGCGGGGCACCGATGCCCTTGTGAAAATATAGTGGGTATCCCGAGGAAGCATGGGCAGTATGTGGCTGAGATCCTTGTCATTGACAAAACCGAGCACGCATACTCGCGGACCCTGATGCGCGGCTATCTGCCGCGACAGATAGCGCCAGCCACCTTCGTTGTGACCTGTATCGCAGACAATGAGAGGATTATCTCCGACAACCATCCAGCGTCCGCGCAAACCTGTCAACTCCTCTACCCGGGCAAGTCCGGCTGCCACATCGCCGTCGCCAAATCGCACACCCGAGGCGCGTAGTTGCACCAATGCTTCAATTATCGTCTGCAGGTTCTTTTCCTGGCATAGTCCCGTCAACTCAAAATTGACTCTTCCGAAAGGGGTATCTGCCTGAATACCTTGCGTAGAATGGCTCAGAATCTTAGCAGGATGTTCGGTATCGGCGAAATAAATCGGCGCACCGCACTCTTTTGCCCGCGATGCAAATACACGGCGCACATCGCCCTCCGACTCCCCTGCCACCACCGGCACCCCCGGTTTGATTATGCCCGCTTTCTCTCCGGCTATTGCCGTCAGTGTATTGCCAAGCTGAGCCATGTGGTCAAACGATATGTTGGTTATCACCGACAATATCGGGGTTATGATATTGGTGGAATCGAGGCGTCCGCCAAGTCCTACCTCAATCACGGCGAAATCGACTTCGTTGGCGGCAAACCATTCGAATGCCATCATGGTAGTCAATTCGAAAAACGACGGTTCCAGCCCGTCGGGCTTCATGGCGATATAACGGTCGACAAATGAAGCCACCTCCTCGCGGGAGATCATGTCGCCGTTGATGCGCATGCGTTCGCGGAAATCCACCAGATGGGGGGAAGTGAACAGACCGACCTTATAACCCGCGCTCTGAAGCACTGCCGCCAGAGAGTGCGAAGTGCTCCCCTTGCCGTTGGTGCCGGCCACATGGATGCAACGCAACCGCTGCTGTGGATTGCCGAAAATCTCGGCCAGAGCTTTAACGGTGCCGAGTCCGGGTTTGTAGGCTGCCGCTCCGATCTGCTGAAACTGAGGAGTCTGACTGTAGAGATAATCTATGGCTCGGGAATAGTCGTTGTTCATGGTGTTCAATAATATATAAGAAAACCGGCCACTCCCGATGCCACTATCACCCATATCGGATGGATTTTGGTAAACAGCACCACACACAGCGCGGCCACAGCAATAATCACGGAGACAAGCACCTGCGGCCGGGTGTCGCCGAAATTGTCGGAATTCATCAGCAGCAATGCGGCGGAAGCGATAAGGCCTATCACCACAGGACGCAGGCCGGCGAAAATGCCGCGGATAACAACGCTTTCGCGGTTGCGGCGTATATAATGGCTCGTCCATGCCACAAGGATAAACGACGGGAGCACCACGGTGAGAGTGCACACCACCGAACCTAAGATACCCCACAGCGGATTGGTGTACCCGGCCATAAGCGGCGCGGAATAGCCGATATAGGTTGCTGAGTTGATGCCTATGGGGCCGGGGGTCATCTGTGATATCGCCACAATGTCGGTAAACATTTTATCGGTAATCCACCCTGGCGTTACAATCTCGCGCTGAATCAGCGAAAGCATGGCATAGCCTCCACCGAAGCCGAACAGACCGATTTTCAGATAACTCCAGATAAGTTTCAGGTAAATCATAAGCCCTCCTCCTTCTCTTTTTTATCCAATTGAGACATACTCAGGCGCTTTTCCTGACGTCGCAGCCACAGATAACCGCCGATACCTCCCAGAATCACGAATACGATGGGATTGGAAATCCATGGCCAGCCCGACCATATCAGCAGCGCGGCTGCTATGGGAATCCACACCGTTTTCCAGTTGATGCGCGCAGCCTTGGCCGACGTGATCACAGGCGCTACAATCAGCGCGACCACGGCCGGACGTATGCCGCGGAAAATGGCTGACACCACCCGGTTGTTCTGAATCAGATCGGGAGTGAGGAAAATGGCAATCAGCAGAATCATAGAAAAGCAGGGCAGAATGGTGCCGGCGGCAGCTGTGACGCTACCCTTGAAACCGCGCAACTTGTCGCCCACGGCCACTGATATGTTCACGGCGAGAATCCCGGGGAGCGACTGCGCCACGGCCAGAAGATCGAGAAATTCCTCTTTCCGGATCCAGCGTCGGTTTTCCACCACCTCACGCTGGATGATGGAAATCATGGCCCATCCGCCGCCGAATGTAAAGGCGCCGATGCGCAGAAACGACAGGAACAGCTTACGGTAAAGGTGCTTTTCCTGACACATCAGATTCTCGTCAGTAACCGGCCCGGAACTATTCGTGGAACGCTTTCCGTCCGTTATTTCCGATTTATTCTTTTGCATTTCCATGGGGAGAAATAAAAAAAGGACCACCTCATGGTAGTCCTTGTGTAGCGAATCAGGGAATCGAACCCTGGTCTCCACCGTGAGAGGGTGGCGTGCTAGGCCACTACACTAAATCGCCTTGCTTCGTTCCTTTGAACAGTGCAAAGGTAAGCACTTTTTCTGAATCCACCAAATATTTCCCCGATTTTTCACAATTTTTTATTAAACATGCTCTCAACTTTGCACTCAACCTACTCTCTCCTTTGCTCTCGACCGTTATTCGAGTGTGATGGGAGCGAAGCAGTCAAGGCGGTGAAAATCGGGATGTTCTGAAGCTATCGGCGCCCAGGAGAGGTAATGGGGCTGAGAGGTTGCGGAGGCGCATTTGTTGAAATTGCCGCGCATACGCAGAGGGGTGCCCGGGGTATAGGTCAAACCGAATATCTCCAGAGGAATGGCCATGGTGACACTCCAGATAAATGAGCCTTCAACCTCCTGAAACGGGCGGGTGCCGACCGAAGCGTAAACCTTTATCGTCGACAGTTCCTCGGGAGTTAGATAACGGGAGTCGGAGGCATCGTGACAATGAGCCGACACGATGCCGATGCAGTTGCACCCGAGGCTCCAGTATCTGTCGGAGGCCGGGTCGGGCTGCAGATAGAATTCAACGCATGAATCTTCGCTGACGCGGCTGTTGGGCTTATAGTTCACTGCCCGCAGATAGTTGCAGCGAACCAGAAAATCAAGGAAAATATGTTTGCCTGAATGAGCCGCCGACACCACCGTTAGCGGACGGTAGGGAAACTCTTGCGGCCAGTTGAGCGACTCCACCGACAGGCGGGTACCAGCTTCTTCAAGCATATTGGCAACCTCGGGGAGTGTGGGTCCTTCGAGGCGGGGAGCATAGGGCAATGTGGCTTCGTATTTTTTCATCAGAGAGAAAGTTAGATCTTGTTACCGCCTTAGCATCAGACGCCGGCGGCATTATGTAGGTTAATATAGCCGGTGATGCCTCCATAGAGACCATAGAGGGCCATCAGAGCCAGTATACATGCAATCACGCGGTTGAAAATCCACAGCGAACGCATGTTGAAGTGGTTGCGCACCTTGTTGACAAAGAATGTGATGAGCCACCACCAGGTGAGCGCCCCGGCAAATATGGAGGCGTAGCCCAATATATAATGATAATACCGGAACTCGGGAAGAATGAAATTGAAGCGTGCAAACAGACCGATGATAAAGAATAGAATCAGCGGGTTGGCGAACGTGAACAGAAATCCTGTGACGAAATCTTTCCAGTAGCTTCCCACAGCTGCCTGCGGTGTTGTCAGAGCAAGTGTGGGATTCTTGCGAAAGAGATAGAACGCAAAGCCAAGTAGCACCACACTGCCGAGTATCTGAAGCAGCAGCTCGTTGGTGGTGATGAAATCGGTCACAAACGACAGACCCAGGCCTGTGAGGAGACTGTAGGTGAGATCGCTCAACGCTGCGCCAATGCCCGTGAAGAACGCCGGTTTGCGTCCTTTGCTCAGTGTGCGCTGAATCACGAGCATACCTATCGGCCCCATCGGCGCCGATACGAAGATGCCGATGAGCACACCGCTCCATAGTATGTTGACAAACGTCTCCATTCCAAACTGCAAAGTTAGCCAAACTTTACCATCATTGCAAATAAAAAAATCGGGAGACGTGCCGCTGTGGCATGTCTCCCGAGTTGATTCATATCAGAGCCGGTTCAACAAAAATGTTAACGGCTTTTCACTATAAAATCTGACGTCAGCCGTGGCGGATAGTACCTTGGAAAACCGATTCGCCCGGTTCGCCGGGAAGATCAGACTCATCTGCCACGACTTTTACCGGGAACTGGAATACGCCCCAGCAAACCGAATAGTCGACCACATAGATTGACGCGTCGGCGCTTATCAGATGGTTGCCGACAGGAAGATTTTCAGTATCGACCTCAAACTGGAATGGAGGCGACACCGCTGTACCCACAACAAGGCCGTCGAGAAAATATGTCACCGAGCCTATACAACCATTTTTGCCGGTGTTGTTGACAAGATCGAGCGATTCAAACTGAAATGTCTCGCCTTTGACCACATAAATCACGCCGTTGTCGACAACGGCTCCGGAAACCTTGGCCGAAACACTCACTTCGGGTACTTTATTGTCATCATCGCACGATGCAACAAACAGACCCAATGGAAGCATCAGCAGTAAAAATAAGAGCTTTTTCATTGAATAATGGCTTTAAACATGTTGTAATCATATAACAAACTTTTGCTTTTATTCGTTCAGTTTCAAAATTATTTTCTATCTTTGCCCTCAGCAAACCCAATAAAGAAAGATAAACTCATAACCAACTTCATGAAAAAAACATCATTCCTGCTGTCGGCCATTGCCCTATTAGCGGCGCCGCATCTCATGGCTCAGGAAACGCTCAGGTACCTCACTGCCAAGTTCTCCGCTACCGACAATCCCGCCTACGCTTCTCCGTCGTTCAACGACAGCGAATGGCGCTACTTAGTTGTGCAGCAGACATGGGGCACACAGAACGAACAGCCCGAAAATGAATACGGATGGTATCGCCTTCACTTCAGTCTTTCACCTGAGATGAAAAAGCGGCTGCAGGGCGATGCGAAAACCATACTCATTGACATCGGCAAAATAGACGATGCCGACCAGACATTCCTCAACGGAAAACTCGTGGGTGAGACCGGTGAATTCCCCAAGGGCGACAAACCCTATGTCACTGCATGGGATAAGCCCCGCAGATACACTGTGCCCGTCTCGTCCAACCTGCTCAAACCCGATGGCGACAATGTGCTGGCCATCCGCGTCTACAACGGCAAAGGCGATGGCGGCATATATGGCTCACCTATCAAAATAAGCTTGCCCACAGAACTCGACGGCGCCGAGATGAAGTTCACGGAGAGCAACTCGGACAAAGGGCGCCTGCTGAACATCAACATCCAGAAGATCGAATTAGAAGGCCTGCCCATGGGGAATATCAAAGGTACTCTCAAAGTCGATTTTCTTGACTGCGAAAACGACAAAATCATCGACTCAAAATCAAAAAAAATCAACATCGCTTCCGGCAAATCCTATGATCTGAAGTTTGAAGCACCCGAGGGCAATATAAGGGCTATGGTCACACTCACCAATGCAAGCGGCAAACAGAGCGTCACCCGCACCCACCCAATGAAATACATCCTCACACCGGCCGCACCCGAACATCCACGGTTCAACACCGCTCCGGTCTATGGCGTGCGTCCCGGCTCGCCCATCCACTATCGTTTAGGAGTATCGGGCAACCGCCCAATGACATTTACAGCTGAAGGCCTTCCTCAGAGCGTAAAACTCAATCCCGAAAACGGCGCCCTGTCAGGCTCAGTTCCCTCGGCGGGCGACTACACATTCACCGTTACCGCCACTAACGACAAAGGCACCGCTTCGCAGCAATTCACTCTCAAAGTAGGTGACAAAATCGCACTCACCCCGCCAATGGGCTGGAATTCGTGGAACTGCTGGGGTCTGTCGGTAAGTCAGGATAAAGTGCTTGCGTCGGCGCAGTCGATGATCGACAAGGGGCTGGCCGACTACGGCTACTCATATATAAATATCGACGACGGCTGGGAAGCTCCCGAGCGCGCAGTCGACGGCAAAATCGTAGTCAACGAAAAGTTCCCTTCAATCAAGCAGCTTGCCGACCAGCTCCACGATGAAGGACTGAAGATAGGCATCTACTCCTCGCCCGGAAACTACACCTGCGGCATGTATCTCGGGTCACTCGGCCATGAGAAACAGGATGCCGAAAGCTACAACGAATGGGGCATCGACTACCTCAAATATGACTGGTGCGGCTATCACTTCAAACATGAAACCGAGCGCGACCGCGGTACTCTGGCCTCATATATCAGACCATACATGCTCATGGGGGAATATCTGCGCAGTCAGCCTCGCGACATTTTCTATTCGCTCTGCCAATATGGCATGGCCGGTGTGTCGAAATGGGGGCCGATGGTCGATGCAAACTCATGGCGCACAACAGGCGACATTGAGGATACATGGGAATCGATGAGCGGCATCGGATTCTGGCAGCAAAAAGATCTTTACCCCTATGCCGCTCCCGGCGGATGGAACGATCCCGACATGCTTGTGGTCGGCAAAGTGGGATGGGGACCTGAACTCCATGACTCCAACCTGACTCCCGACGAGCAGTATACCCACATTTCGCTGTGGTCGCTGTTGGCCGCCAACATGCTCATCGGTTGTCCCATCGACCAACTCGACGATTTCACAATCAACCTCCTTTGCAACAACGAGGTAAACTCCGTCAACCAGGACATCCTTGGCAAACAGGCGCGACCGGTAGTAGTCGACGGCGACATACAGGTGTGGGCACGTCCGCTCGCCGACGGCTCGCAGGCTGTGGGTATTTTCAATCTCGGCGAAAAAGACACCACAGTCGACTTCTCGCGCTACTTCGAAGCACTCGGTATTAAAGAGCCGTCGAACATACGCGACCTCTGGCGGCAGACCGACCTGCACGACGCCGAATGGAAGATACCCACCCACGGCGTCCGCCTCCTCAAAGTCACTCCCTGAACCCGCGCATTTATGAATAAGGAAGTATAAGAATAAACATAAACAAATAAGTAAAAGCGCCAGTCCGTTTGTCCGGGCCGGCGCTTTTACTTATCTATGGTTCAGTGAAGTGGATGATGTCTATAGTTCAGTGAAAAGTATGATACGATCAGTTGGTGAACGTCAGATCTCCATCCTTTACATCAATGACGATCGGGCGCTCCTTGTCGACTTTCTGTGCCAGAATATCCTTTGACAACTGATTGAGCACCAGCCGGTGGATGACTCGCTTGACCGGACGGGCGCCGAACTCGGGGTCATATCCCTCGTCGGCAAGGAATGACAGCGCCACGGGCGTGACTTCGAGGGTGATGCCGTTGGCAGCGAGCATTTTCTTTATTCCCTTGAACTGCAGACCAACAATCTCTTCAATCTCGTTGCGGTTGAGCGGGGTGAACATGATGGTCTCGTCGATTCGGTTGAGGAATTCGGGACGGATAGTCTGCTTGAGCATGTCGAGCACCTGCTGCTTTGTCTTCTCCACGATTTCATCCTTGTTCTCGGGAGTGAGTTTGGCGAAATTGTCGCGGATTACCGACGACCCCATGTTTGAGGTCATTATGATGATGGTGTTCTTGAAGTTGACCATACGCCCCTTGTTGTCGGTGAGGCGACCGTCGTCGAGTACCTGAAGCAGGATGTTGAACACATCGGGGTGTGCTTTCTCAATCTCATCGAAGAGCACCACTGAATAAGGCTTGCGGCGCACTGCTTCGGTGAGCTGACCGCCTTCGTCGTAGCCTACATATCCCGGAGGGGCACCGACCAGACGGCTCACGGCATGTTTCTCCTGATACTCGCTCATGTCGATACGGGTCATCATGTTCTCGTCGTCGAAGAGATATTCCGCGAGAGCCTTGGCCAGCTCGGTCTTACCTACACCGGTGGTACCCAGGAAGATAAACGAACCGATAGGACGGCGGGGGTCGTTAAGGCCTGCACGCGAGCGGCGCACGGCATCGGCGATGGCGCGGATGGCCTCGTCCTGGCCGACCACGCGATCGTGCAGTTCCTCCTCGAGGTGGAGCAGCTTCTCTTTCTCGCTCTGGACCATCTTGTTGACAGGTATGCCAGTCCAGCGGGAAACCACGTCGGCTATATCCTCGGAATCGACCTCCTCCTTGATCAGAGCTTTCTCGCCCTGCATGGATTTGAGCTTTTCCTGAATGTCGGCGTTTTCTTTCTCCTTTTGCTGGATACGCGAATAGCGGATTTCGGCAACCTTGGCATAGTCGCCTTCACGCTCGGCGCGATCAGCCTCGAAGTTGAGCTGTTCGATGTCGATTTTGTTCTGCTGGATGCGGTTGATGAGATCCTTCTCTGCTTTCCATTTGGCAGTGAAGTCTTTCTCCTCATCGCGCATTTCGGCCAGCTCCTTGTCGATATCCTTCACCTTGGCGGTGTCGCCCTCGCGCTTGATGGCCTCGCGCTCAATCTCTTTCTGGGCAATGCGCCGTGAAATCTCGTCGAGAGCCTGAGGCACCGAGTCCATCTCCAGACGCAGCTTCGAGGCCGCCTCGTCGATTAGGTCGATGGCCTTGTCGGGGAGGAAACGGTCGGTGATATAACGTTCGGAAAGGGTGACGGCGGCAATAATCGCCTCGTCGCGGATACGCACCTTGTGGTGGTTCTCGTAACGCTCTTTCAGACCGCGGAGAATTGCTATGGCCGAAGCCTCGTCAGGTTCGTTGACCATCACCTTCTGGAAACGGCGCTCAAGAGCCTTGTCCTTCTCGAAATATTTCTGGTATTCGTCGAGTGTGGTGGCGCCGATCGAGCGGAGTTCGCCGCGGGCCAGGGCAGGTTTGAGAATGTTGGCGGCATCCATGGCACCCTCGCCCTTGCCGGCACCCACGAGAGTGTGGATCTCGTCAATGAAAAGAATGATCTCGCCGTCGCTCTGGGTCACCTCGTTGACAATGGCTTTCAGGCGTTCCTCGAATTCACCCTTATATTTGGCGCCGGCGACAAGTGCGCCCATGTCGAGCGAGAAAATCTGCTTGCTGCGGAGATTCTCGGGGACGTCGCCGCGCACGATGCGCTGCGCCAATCCTTCGGCAATGGCGGTTTTGCCGGTACCCGGCTCGCCGATAAGCATAGGATTGTTCTTGGTTCGACGGCTCAGAATCTGGAGCACACGGCGGATTTCGTCGTCGCGGCCGATGACAGGGTCGAGTTTGCCCGAGCGGGCACGTTCGTTGAGGTTTATGGCATATTTGTTCAGCGAGTTGTAAGTCTCCTCGGCGCTCTGATCAGTGGCTTTGCGCCCCTTGCGGAGCTCATCGACGGCACTGTCGATCTCCTTTTCGTTCAGCCCGCAGTCTTTGAGAATGGTAGATGCGGGCGAGTTGATCTGGAAGAGCGCCATCAACATAGCCTCAAGCGTAACATATTCGTCGCCACGCTTTTTGGCTATGTCGAGCGACTTCTGGAGAACATCGTTAGAGACTCGGCTCAGATATGGTTCGCCCCCCGAAACCTTTGGTAGCGATGAGATCTCCTTGTCGAGCATACGGGCGGCCTGCGTCTCGTTGGCACCTACCTTCTGGAAGATGAACTTCACGAGCGACTCTCCCTCGAGCATGATGGCCATAAGCAGATGCACAGGCTCGATCTGCTGCTGACCGGCGCTTCGGGTCAGTTCGAGTGCTTTCTGAATGGCCTCCTGCGATTTAATAGTGAAACTATTGAAATTCATATCTTGATGTAGTTAGTTTTATTCCTGCAAATAAAACAAACTCCGTGCCACAATAGTTTTCACTTTCCTCCGATGTTTTAGAGCACCCGATGGCAGAAAAAGCGCCATGCTTACTGTCATCCGTCAGCCCTATTCCGGATGTCAGAAACCGGGATAGCCCGGATTCTGGGTGTATATGCCACCGGAGAAATTATACTGAGCCGTGGGAATCGCGAAATATTCTTCTCCGGTCTCAAACGAAGCGTTCTGATAGTACATGCGGTTGTCGCGTTCGGCGGCAAAATAGTTGTTCATCGTCTCTTTTGCTATGCCCCAGCGCACGAGGTCGTAGAAGCGTTCACCCTCCATGGCCTTTTCAAGGCGCATTTCAGTGCGCAGAGCCTTGCGGGCATACTCCTGGGTCCAGCCGGTGGCAGGATAGAGTCCGATCTTGTAGTTGGCGGCATCTTTCGTCGGGTCGTTGAAATCCTTCACATACCGGCTGTTCATCGCACGGGAACGTACACGGTTGATAAGAGTGCGGGCCTCTTCAAGACCGGCGCCGCCGATTTCGATAAGAGCCTCGGCCTTGTAAAGGAGAAGGTCGGCGTAGCGGATCAACTGCCAGTTGAGAGCGGAGGCACCCCACGGCCATCCCTGCTGGGCATCGGGCGATTCGGGCGACAGCCAGAAACGTTTGGTGTTATTGTAGCCGTAAGTGTCGGAATTTCTCACCCACAGACCGCAGGGGCTACCCTTGTAAGTCTTGTATGTGATGGTCGGACGGCCGGTGACGAAGTCGAGACGGGGATCCACATTACCGTCGACATTGGCAAGGTGATAGCTTCCGTCGGGGTCGAAGGTAACCACACCGTAGTCGGGACGGCTCTGGTAGTCGAACAGGGGCAGACCGTTCTCGTCGGTCTGATAGGCATTGATAAGGTCCTGCGACGGGAGGAAGAAGCCATCGCCCTGCCAGGGACAGCCGGGACCTGTCATGGAATTGAGCAGATTGCCCCAGTTGATACGGCCAACGCCATCCGAACCGTCATCTTTCGAGAACTGGACGGCCAGCACCGATTCCTGACCGTTTTCATACTCGAGCAGGTCGAGTTGCTGGAAGTCGGCGAGCAAGTCGTAGCCCTGGATCTGATCGATAATATCGACCACTTCCTGAAGGAGTTTCTTGTTGATGTTTACCACGGCATTGGTGGCAGGGTCCTCCTCATATGCCTGGTAGAGTTTGACTTTTGCTGCGAGCGCGAGTGCCGCGCGGCGGTTTATGCGGCCGATTTCGGGCTGATAGTCAGGGAGGTCGTTGGCCGCAGCCATCAGTTCTCCGGCAATTCTGTCGAGGTGCTGCTCACGGGTGTAGACATCGTTGCGGACATTGCAGTATTCATTCTCGGGCAAGTCGATTTCCATATAGGGAATCTTTTTGAACTGGCGCACAAGGTCGAAATACCAAAAAGAACGGATTACGCTCACCTCGGCAATGCGTGTTTTAATGTTTTTGTTTACGCTTTCGTCAACTTTGCGGAGAGCGCGGATGGCTGAATTGCAGCGGGATATGCCGCAATACACGTTGAACCACTTGCCGTCGAGCAGACCGTTGTTGGGTTTCAGTTTCGCAGTCTCCATGTCGTGGAATTCCCAGATGTCTGTTTCACCGCCTCCTCCTTTGTAGGCATTGTCGGCACGGACCTCGCCATGGCTCCAGTTAGTGATGGAGTAGAAGTGGGGATCGTTGGAGTCGGCATAGCGGCAGCCGAATGTGGCATAAGCGCCGGTGACAAGAAGATCCGCGGCCTTGGGGTCGTTGATATTGGCTTCGGAGAGCGGCCCCTGGGGTTCATTGCGGAGGAAGTCGTCGCTGCATGAAGCGAGGCCGAGAGCGGCCACAGCTATGGCAGATAATATATGCAGTTTCATATGAATTGTCTTTTGATATTAGAAACCTGATTAAGGGTGATGTCAGAAACCAAACTGAATGCCGAAAGTATACTGGCGTGGCAGGGCGTAGGGGTATCCGAGACCTTCGGGGTCGGCGCCGCTGTAGTTGGTTATAGTAAATACGTTCTGGGCCTGGAAATATATGCGGGCGTTTTTAAGGAAAAGCTTCTCCTGAATCTTCCGGGGCAGAGTGTAGCCCAGGGTCAGAGTCTTCAGACGCAGGAATGAACCGTTCTCGATATAATATTGCGACCCTTCATGCTCGCTGTTGGAATTGTCGACCGACGGAGCGGGCACATCTGACGCATAGTAACCTGTACGCAGATAATCTTCGTAAGCCTTGGCGGCATCGAGAAGCTGGGTGCCATGGTTGCCGGTCCACAGAGGGAAGAAATCCGTGTAATATTTCGAATTGTTCCAGGCATCGCGGATAATGCTGTTGAAGAAGATGTTAAGATCAAAACCTTTCCAGTTTGCCCCGAGATTGAGGCCGAACTGGGCCTTGGGGAGATCGGAACCGACCCACTCGCGGTCGCGGTTGTTGATAACACCGTCGCCGTTGGCATCGACATACTTCACACGACCCACACCCGGACGGCCGAATTCCACTTTGTACTGTCGGTTGTAGGCGTCGACCTCTTCCTGTGTGCGGAACACACCGTCGGTCTTGTACACAAGCCACGACCCGAGCGAATTACCCACGATGGTCTTGTCGATGCCGTTGCCGCCGCCCCATGTGTAGTAAATATCCTCCATAAGATCGGTCACCTTGTTCTTCATGGCGGTCACATTCAATCCGATGTTGTAGCTGAGACCGTTGGCCAGAGTCTGACGCCATTCAGCGGTGATTTCAACGCCTTTGTTGACCATCGAGCCGCCGTTGTACCAGCAGTAGCCCCCTTCGCCGATAGTGGCGATATAGGGTTTCTCCACGAGCATGTCGTTGGTCTTTTTGTGGAAGTAATCAAATGTAAAGAGCAGACGGCTGTTGAGGAAGGATGCGTCGAAACCAACATTGGTCTGATAAGTCTTTTCCCAGGTCAGATCGGGGTTGGTCGAGCGCGAGCGCAGCGCGCCGGGCGAGAGTTTGTTGCCACCGTCGAGCGCGTATGCCGCCCGGTTGAGATCCATGGAATATTTGGCATAGAAAGCATCGTTGGCGATAAGGTCATTACCGTTGACACCGTAGGCGCCGCGGATTTTAAGATCATTCAGCCAGTTGCGCGTGCTTTCCATGAATGTTTCCTGAGTGATGCGCCAGCCTAACGAAATAGAGGGGAACCAGTCGTAGTTGTGTTTGTCGGACAGACGCGACGAAGCATCACGACGGATGGTGAACGAGGCCAGATATTTGTTATCCCACGAATAATTCACCTTGCCGAAAAAGGAGAACATGGAATAGTTTGAAGCGCCCGACTTGGTGCCCTTGTTGGTTGTCACGTTGGTGAGGTAGAGATAGTTTTCGTCCTCAATTACCAGCCCTTTGCCCTCACCCGACATATCCTCGAAGTGGTTGCGCTTTGCCTCAACGCCCAGCAGGGCCATGATGGAGTTTTTGTCTATGTCGATGTTGTATTGGGCAGTGTTGGTCCACACCCAGTCGACAGTCTTGCTTGAATATTGATAGAGGTAGTTTGTTTTGTCGCGCAGATTGGCCGGGGTGAAATTCTTGTCGGAACCGTTGTAATAATTCAGACCGAAATTAGTCTTCAGTATAAGATTCTTTACAGGTTCCACCGACAGATAGGCGTTGCCGAACACGCGCCAGTATTCATGCTTGTTCGATGCCTCTTCGTTGATGAGTCTCACAAGGTTGGGTGTATCGTTGAGACCGAACGCCACCTGATCGTTGTAATTTCCTTCCGAGTCATAGACGGTGCGTGCCGGGTGCATCTTTATGGCATTCTCCTCAATGCCGCCGGGCGCGTTGTGCTGACGCCACCAGTTGAGTGTGAGGTTGCCGCCGGCTTTCAGGCGGTTGTTGATAAAGCCATAGTCAGTGCTGAAACGGGCATTGGCTTTCTGGAAATCACTCCCTTTGATTATACCGTCATGGTCGAGAAAACTGAGCGACATGGAGGATGAACCGTTATCCGAACCTTTTGACAGGCCGATGCTGTAGGTCTGCATCAGCGCCGTGCGGTGAATCTCATCTTCCCAGTCGGTGTTCTGCGGATTCACGGGGACGCCGTTGAGGTTGGTGTAGGGCTGAAGACGTGGAGTGGCGCCATTGCCATAAAGTTCCGATGTAGGGGTTGTGCCGTAAGCATATTTATATGCGGCCCAATATGTCTCGCCCCACTGGTCGGCGTTCATCATATTCAGACCGCTCTGATAGGTCTGCAGCGTAAGTGTGGCGTCGAAAGTCACCCGGCATTCACCTTTTTTGGCACGCTTGGTGGTGATGATGATCACACCGTTGGCCGCCTGTGCGCCATATATGGAAGCGGAAGCCGCATCTTTTAGCACCTGTATCGACTCCACATCGTTGCTGTTGAGAATTGTGCCGGGATTTTCACGGGTCATGACACCGTCGATGACATAGAGCGGGCCGTTGGCATCGCTTCGGAACGACGAAGCACCGCGTATGGAGGTGCCTGTGCTGAGACCGCCGGGGGTACCGTCGGTGGTGATACTCATACCGGCCACACGTCCCTGGAGTGCCTGCACCACATTGCCCGTGGGAGTGTCGGCCACATCTTTCATTTTCACCACCGACACTGAACCTGTCAGATCAGCTTTTTTCTCGGAAGAATAACCCACGACGACTACTTCGTCGAGGATTTCGGAGTTTTCTGCCAGATAGATCTTCATTTCAGGTGTCGCCTTTACCTCAGCCGGCATGAAACCGACATAAGATACTTTAAGCATGGCGCCCTCGGGCACTGAAATTTCAAAATTGCCGTCGATGTCGGTGGCCGCTCCTGTCTGGGTCTTTTCACATAATACAGAAGCCCCGATAAGCGGTTCGTCATCAGTTTTGGAAAGCACCGTTCCCCGCACAGTGATATTCTGTGCCTGCGCCATCACTGCCAATAACATCAGCAATAACGCACTAAGAATTGTTCTTTTCATTCGATAGATTTTTAGGTTAGATTTCTACCGCAAATTTAATCCGTCATCGGTGCGTCGACATATAACGGATGTTGTGGGGGCTATCAATTTTATTGCAATGCACGTAATTTGATAGCATCCGCACGATTTTTAAAAACAAACTATAATAATCAGGTGGTGAGCTTGCTTCGGGCCTGAGAGGGTGTTTCGCCATAGGCGTCGCGGTAGCATTTTGTAAAATAGGCCGGTGTGGAAAACCCTGTTTCATAGGCAATCTCACTGATACTCTTTTCGGTCGAGATCAGCAGTTCGTGACCTCGTTGCAGACGTAGACGGCGGATCAGTTCCACAGGAGCATAATTTGTAAGAGCCTTTATCTTACGGTAGAACTGGGAGCGTTCGAGTCCCATCTTTGACGCGATCATATCCACATTGAGGTCGGGATTTCCCATGTCGGCTCTGAAAATCGCCAGAAAACGATTATAGAAATCGTTATCTATATCGTCGACAGGGAGCGTGCCCGGACGCGAAGGTTTGTCAGCCTCCTCCCCGGCGACAATAGCCGGGCGCGAACGCCATAGGTTCTTTATGCGTTTGCGATTCTCAATCAGAGCGGCGCAGCGCGATTTCAGCACACTGCTGTTGAACGGTTTGGACAGGTACCCGTCGGCGCCGCTGTCATATCCCTGCACCCGCTGCTCATCCATCGTGCAGGCCGTGAGCATCAGCACCGGGATATGGGATGTGGAGATCTCCCCTTTGATACGACGGCAACATTCCAGACCATCCATCACAGGCATCATCACATCACAGATGATCAGATCCGGCGTATATCTGGCGGCCATTCTGATACCCTCCTTGCCATTGGATGCCGATATTATGTTATAATCGGCGGTCAGCAACTCCCCTACCAGTTTCTGAATATCCCTGTTGTCATCTATTATAAGCACGATCGGTTTCCCCTCGTCGAATGAACGGCCTGATTCGATTGCGGAGAGTTCGACCTCGGCATCGGTCTCCGCAATCACTTTTCCGGCATCAGAAATAGTTGCCGCGATATGTCGCACCGGCAGTGTCACCGTAAACACCGAACCTTTGTTCACAACGCTTTCCACGCTGATAGCTCCGCCATGCAGCTCGACGAAAGCCTTGGCAAGCGACAAACCTATGCCTGAGCCTTGCGGATGGATTCTGTCGACCTGATAGAATCTGTCGAAAATGTTGCCGAGATCCCGTTCACTGATTCCCTCGCCTGTATCAGCCACCTTGAATGTCAATGTTTTATCATCACATTCATAAGAGACCGTTATCGCTCCGTTGTCGGGAGTGAATTTGAAGGCGTTGGACAGGAGATTGAAAAACACCCGTTCGATTTTTTCCGCGTCAAGGGCAATCGGGACAGGTTTACCTGCTGCCGCGGTCTCGATTCTCAGCTTTATATCCCTCTTCCGGGCAACGGAATAGAATGACTCCATCCAGTCATGAACGGCCTTACCGAAATCTATTTCGGTGAGCCTGAGATCCAGCTTGCCATTCTCATACTTTCTAAAATCAAGTATCTGATTTATAAGCCGCTGAAGTATCTTCACATTCTTATTGGCAATCCTCATGAGGGTCTGTTGCTGCGATGTGAGATTTTCGGCCTCGGCGAGTCGGGCAACCGGTTCGGCAATCAGAGTGAGGGGAGTGCGCAGATCGTGCGACACATTTGTGAAGAACATCAGTTTGGATTGGGTGGCGATCTGCAACTGTTCGTTAAGGCGCGTCTGTTTGTCTTTTTCCTCCTCGAGCAGCCGGTTTTGCACAAGAAGTTCCTTCTGATGACGGCTACGCTGCCAATAGGCTCTCAGCAGCAGGAAACCGACACCAAACAGCAGAACAATAATGGCAATGCTTGCATAGAACAACGACGTCTGCGACGAATGTTGCGCCCAATAGTCATCGATCTGGGCTTTAAGCAGTTTCATCTTCCCGGTTTCCTCCTTCAGCGTCTCATTCTGCAACAGGATAATATCGGCATTGGTCAGATCGACGGCCGATGACACCGGCAAAATGGTCTCTTTCTTATAAGGCTGGTTCTTAAGAATGGCCAACGCGGTCTGAATCAGGCGGTGCCCCTCGGTGGGATAAAGAAACGTAGCGTCGATGACACTGTCGGCCACCGCCTGAATCCCGATATTTGGCGCCGCATCTATACCGATGATAAGAATATCGTCGCGGCCATGCCTGCGGGCAACCTCCGAAGCGCCGATAGCCATACGGTCGTTGTGAGCATAAATCAGGTCGACATCGTCGTATACACTCAACAGCGAATCGACTACAGGCATGGCATCCTCTTTGTTCCAGTTGCCCGGCACGCTTGCGAGCATCTTTCCGCCGTTATTTTCAAATTCCCTGACAAATCCGTCGTGCCTCCCCTCGGCCGGAGTTGAGCCTTTCAATCCGTATATCTCTATAGCCCGGGCACCTTTACCCGACAGATGAAGGGCATAATGAGCGGCAGAGCGACCAAGGCCCTCGTCATCCACTCCGATTCTGGCTGTATATGAATCCCCGTTGATATTCCGGTCGAATATCACCACAGGCACACCCTTGTCATACACCTCTTTAATAACAGGTGTGAGAGCGGCAGCTTCATTAGGCGAGACGATAATAATATCGAATCCATTTTCAACAAAATAATTTATGTCTTCGATCTGTTTTGCACTGCTGTCGTCGGCCGAGCGGATCTCCACCACGGCATCGTCGTGAAACATGATCTCGCGGTTGATCTCATCGTTCATCTTTGTGCGCCAGTCATCCTGACTGCATTGCGAGACACCGATTTTGTATGTCCTGCCCTCGTTGCAGCCGGCCAGAATGATAAAGATTACCAATAAGATGCAGTAAGATAAATGACGGTTCATTATCATGTGGTTGTTCATGGTTTTGCAAAGTTAATCATAATCCTATGAATTTGAGTGTGTAAGATATAAAAAATTGTGCGATACAACGTATTTGATAGCTTATGCACGATTTTTTATTGAATCTGTCAGCGGTTTGTAGTAGTTTTGCAATACCGAAACGGCAACCGCATCCGCTGTTATTCCGGTAAGTTTATCAACCATGAATGACAAAATAACCGAAACCATGAATAGAATCAAAACATGTGTCACATCCGCCATGATGCTCGGTGCAATATTGCTGACTGCGCAGGCATCGGCGGCCGACGGAGTGAAAGTGGACCATCTGGGGGTCAACAACACCCTGGTCAGAATCACCGGCGACGGAAAGTATTTTATGCTCCCGGTGCAGGAGTCAAACGACGATGCCAGAATCGACGTGCTTGTCGACGGCAAGAAAGACAGGACTATCAATGTCAGACTGGCCAAAAGCAAAGTCGATTATTTTGTCCCCTTTGATCTTACTCCTTATAAGGATCGCGACGTGCTTCTTAACATTGTCACCGTCCAGGACCGCTCAAACATCCGGGAGGCCAAAGCTGATGCCTGCTGGAAAAATCTGGCACTGGCCGACACTTTCGACACCACCAACAGAGAGCGTTTCCGCCCCGTCTATCACCATTCGCCACTGTATGGCTGGATGAACGACCCCAACGGCATGTTTTATAAGGATGGCGTATGGCACCTCTACTATCAGTGGAACCCTTACGGATCGAAATGGCAGAACATGACATGGGGACATTCCTCATCAAAGGATCTTGTCAACTGGGAGCATCATCCCGCAGCCATCGAGCCCAACGGACTGGGCACGGTGTTCAGCGGCAGTTCGGTGGTCGATACCGACAACACCGCCGGTTTCGGGAAAGATGCCATCGTGTCGCTCTACACTTCGGCCGATGTCAGTCAGATCCAGAGCCTGGCCCACAGCGAGGACGACGGTATGACTTTCGAGATATATCCCGGCAACCCGGTAATCACTCAGGAAAGCGAGGCCCGCGATCCCAATATGTTTTGGGACGAGGCCAACAACCGCTGGGTGCTGTCGCTGGCTCACCCACTCGAGCATGAGATGCTGTTCTTCACCTCGCCCGATTTAAAGGAATGGACGCTGCAAAGCGCTTTCGGCAAAGGAATCGGCGCACAGGACGGAGTGTGGGAATGTCCCGATATGTTCAAACTGAAAGTTGACGGCACAGGTGAGGAAAAGTGGGTGCTGGTATGCAACATCAACCCGGGAGGCCCCTTCGGCGGAAGCGCCACACAATATTTCGTGGGCGATTTCGACGGCACAACCTTCAAGGCCGATACCGATGCCAACGGCAATATCCCGACAAAATGGATGGATTTCGGCAAGGACCACTATGCCACCGTAAGCTGGAGCAACGCCCCCGACAACCGCCGCACTCTGATAGGATGGATGAGCAACTGGCAGTATGCCGCCGAAGTGCCCACCATGCAATATCGCAGCGTCAACACCCTCCCCCGCGAAGCGGGTCTCTTCCGCGGCGCCGACGGACAGCTCTACCTCTCCTCCACACCATCGCCCGAACTCATCGCACTCAGGGATAAAGAAATCACGAAGATACGCAACAGGTCAATCGGCCGGAAAGCAAGTGAATTCCTCCTGCCGACATCAAACGACGGCGTCTGCGAGATTCTCCTTGACCTTGACTGCGGCAAAGCTGATTCCGTGGAGATGAAGATTGCAAACAATGCCGGCGAATTCGTCAACATGACATACAATTCCAAAAATCACACCATCTCTTTTGACCGGCGCAACAGCGGAATCGTTGATTTCAGCCAGGATTTCCCCGCGGTGACTGTCGCCCCCTCATTCGAAAACAGCAACAAGGTTTCTCTGAGAATATTCATCGACAAATCGAGCATGGAGGTTTTCGGCAACAACGGAAAATTTGCAATGACCAATCTCGTTTTCCCGACAAAACCCTATTCCACGCTCTCCATAGCGGCCGACGGGGGCAAAGCAAAGGTGGAGAATCTCAAGATTTATTCGATTAAAGAACTGTAAAATATTACCGGACAACCATGGATTCCACACAATCAATCGTTACCAACCGCAAATCGTTTCTGCTCCAGATAATCCCGGTGATGCTCTGTTTCTTCGTCATGGGATTTGTCGACCTTGTGGGAACTGCATCGAACTATGTTCAGAAAGATCTGAATCTCACCGACTCCGAGGCTAATCTTTTCCCCTCGCTGGTGTTCTTCTGGTTCCTGATTTTTTCCGTTCCGACGGGCATTCTGATGAACCGCATCGGGCGTAAAAAAACAGTTCTCGTCAGCCTTATCGTCACGGCAGCCTCCCTTTTCATACCCGCTTTCGGCGACAGCTACATGGTGATGCTGGTTTCTTTTTCGCTGCTCGGCATCGGCAACGCCATCATGCAGACCTCGCTGAATCCACTTGTCACCAATCTTATCAGCGGCGACAAACTTGCCTCCACGCTCACCTTCGGGCAATTCGTAAAGGCAATAGCATCGTTCCTCGCTCCTGTAATAGCCGCCTGGGGAGCAACAACGCTGCTCCCCACTTTCGGCCTTGGCTGGCGGGCATTGTTTGTGATATATGCCATCATCAGCTTCCTCTCCATCTCTCTGCTGGCGGCCACTCCCATTGATGAAGAAAAACCCGACAGAGCCACCGGAATAGGCGAATGCCTCAAACTGCTTGGCCGGCCATTCATTTTCCTCTGCTTCCTCGGCATCATATGCCATGTGGGAATCGATGTGGGCACCAACACCACTGCCCCAAAAATCATCATGGAGCGCCTCGGCCTGCCTCTGGAAGAAGCCGGGTTTGCCACAGGCATCTATTTCATCTTCCGCACAGTGGGATGTTTTCTCGGAGCGTTCCTGCTCCGGAGCATGTCTGCGAAACTGTTCTTTGCCATCAGCGTGACAATGATGCTGGCAGGCATGGCAATCCTCTTTTTCTGCGACACCCTCACCCCGCTCTATGCCGGTATCGGCCTGATCGGTTTCGGCAATTCCAACATCTTCTCCGTGGTCTTCTCCCAGGCTCTGCTATACACCCCCAACGAGCGCAACGAAGTGTCGGGGCTTATGATCATGGGCCTGTTCGGAGGCACTATCTTCCCCCTCGCGATGGGATATGCCGCCGACGCTGTCGGACAGGCGGGAGCCGTGGCCGTTATGACTGTCGGAGTGATATATCTTTTGTATTACACCCTTAAAATCAGAAAAATTTAATAATCCAAAATTTGAATAATCATGAATGACATAGTTGTAGGAATGGGCGAAGCCTTGTGGGATGTTCTCCCCGAGGGAAAGAAGATAGGCGGTGCCCCGGCCAATTTCGCTTACCATGTATCGCAGTTCGGCCTGCCCAGCTGCGTGGTCAGCGCAGTCGGCGACGACGCTCTCGGGAAAGAGATCATCGAGAATTTCACCTCAAAGGGCCTTAACCAGCTCATTGCCGAGGTACCCTACCCCACGGGCACGGTGCAGGTGGAGATCGATCCCGCCGGCGTTCCGCAATATGAAATCAAAGAAAACGTGGCATGGGACAACATCCCTTACACCGCTCATCTCGAGATGCTTGCCGAAAAGACAAAAGCGGTGTGCTTCGGCTCGCTGGCGCAGCGCAACGTGGTGTCGCGCAACACCATCAACCGCTTCCTTGACGCAATGCCGCAGAATGAAGACACCCTGGTGGTGTTCGACGTGAATCTCCGTCAGGGGTTCTACAACAAAGAGATTCTATGCAATTCCATGAAACGTTGCAACATCCTGAAAATCAACGATGAGGAACTTGTCACGGTCAGCCGCATGTTTGGCTATCCCGGCATCGACCTGCAGGACAAATGCTGGATTCTTTTAGGCAAATACAATCTCAAGATGCTCATACTCACCTGCGGCATCAACGGCAGCTATGTATTCACCCCCGGCAACGTATCGTTCCAGCCAACCCCCAAGGTAGAAGTCGCTGACACTGTCGGCGCCGGCGACAGCTTCACAGCTGCATTTATCGCTTCTATACTTAAAGGGAAAAGCGTACAGGAAGCCCACTCGACCGCAGTGCAGACATCGGCCTTTGTCTGCACCAAGAAAGGCGCAATGCCCACTCTCCCCTCCGAACTGACCGATTGACCACAACCGGCGGCAATCAACGGCGGTCACCTGCAATCATCAGGCATTCACATAAATAGTACATATTTCTAAGGAATAGTACATATTTCTAAGAAAACACCCCCTGTGCTCCGGTTTTCCGGAATGCACAGGGGGTGCCCTTTCAACATTACAAAATATACGGCTTTATGACTGGTCGAAATTATTTTGAACAGTTACTTACTATTAAGCTGAAACTAATTAAGCGGAACCATATTAAGCGGAAACCGATTTTGTTTGTCAGAGAGCGATGTCTTTGGACTTGTCGCCGAGCGGACGGTCACCCTCCGACGAATCTTTCAGGCAGAGATACCATGTGCCGAGAAAGCGCACAGGCTTGAAATAAAGATTGGTGCTCACGTTGTCAGTGATGAAGATGCGGCACCGCACTTCATTCCGCACCGCCGACTCAAAATCGTAGTCAGCTATTTCATAGCGTTTTATCGGATTTGAGAGCAACAGATCCATCTCTTTCAGCTGTTCTTGGGTAACCTTGTATGGCTCCTGATCGGGATCGTCAATGTCGACAGTGTAGAGCATGTCGGTGGCGGCATCCTTTTCGCCGGCCACGATATGATCCATAAAAGAGGTGACAAGTCCGAGTGTGGCAGTGGTATCCTGCTCGGTGAGCATCATTGTGTTCTCTTCCGGAAGGATCACGGCGTTGGTTTCCTTTTTGCCGCCGCACGACACCGCCGAAATGGCAAACGCCGACAGCACAACACCGCAAAAGATAGAAACGGGGTATTTCATCAGATAGTTTAAAAGAGAGACAGGGACGTATCGGATACGCCCCTGTCCCATTGATTTATTGAATTAACAAGGGCAGGTTATTACTGGCCGATGGTGGGATCGATAGTAATGTCCATGGGAACTACCACGTAACCCCACTTGTACTCTACGATGAACGGAACACGGATCTGGAACTTGGAGCCCAGCACGTTGCCGGCGTTCTTGTAGTTTACAACACCGATATTGGTGAGTGAGATAGCGGTTGACTGAGTGTAGGAGAGCTTGATGTCGGGAAGCATCTCTTTCAGAGTCTTCTTGAAGTTCGCACCGTTGATGTTAGTGTAGACCGCACCTGTAATATCGTCCGGGTCGGCTACAACAAGCTTGCCGTTTTTGAACTCACCTACATATACACCTTTCACACCGTAATACTGGAGGTATTTGTTTGTGGAGGTGAACTCAATGTTACGCCAGTCGATGAAGGAAAGGCAGGTGGCGATTTCGAGAGTCGAACCGTTGTCCTTGCCATCCTGCAGGTTGGGAGCCTTGCTTACGTTGACTGTGATAGGACGCAAGAAGCGCACATTGTAGGTGTTGTTGTTGACGATAAGGGGCTTGTCGCAACCGTTCACGGCGCTGATGGCGATGGTGGCCGAGAGAGTCTGGCCTTTGGCAAGATTCTGTGCGCCGGCATAGTTGAGCACATCCTTGGCAAAAACGCCATCCTGATAGGTGACAGTAGCGGGAGTCTTGCTATTATCAATTACGGCGATGGTTTCTTCATTTATACCAAGTTTTGCAATAAGCTTGGTGCCGTCGGCTTTGAGTTCGTATTCCGTACCCGATACACCTTTGACCTTTGAGGGTGCGTTGGCTACGGGAACGAAGTTGAACATTGTCTTTGTGGTGATGTAGTCGGTGTAGACACTTTCGAGACCCGAGAAGCCGACCTTGTTGCCCACGAAGGGATAGAGAAGGTTATTCTCGAATGTGCAGGCTGAAGAAGTAAGGTTATTGTTGGGCACTGCCACGTTGAGGTGTGTTTCCTGCTTCTGGCCACCGGCGGCGGCAGAGGTGGAGGAGTTGTAGGAGAACCAGAGCTGGGCGATCTTGTTATCGTCGCTTACCGAAACTGTGGGAGTAACGTTCAGATGCTCGGGAGTCCACTTGAGAGTGATGGTGATGTGCGACTTGGCAAACGATGTGCCGGCTTTGCCGTCATAAACGATCACTGCGGTCATATCCTTGGGCTTGGTCGAACCGGTGAACCATTCGTAAACGTCGTTGGCCGAGATAGTCCACTTAACAACCTCGGTGCCCTGAGGCAGGTTGGGATCGGGAGATTTGGTGATCACACCGTGGACAGCTTTGCCCGAGGCATTGCTGATGCTCTTGTCATTGCCTACGATTACCTGCTGAACTTCAGAGGCGTTGGCCATGCGGAGAGCATAGTTGTTCTCGAATGTCTCCTTGCTCATGTTCACAGAGGGATGTGCAAGAATGGTTTCCTCGATCTGCGACCAGGTCAGGGGGAAGACGGTTTCATTGGTCGAGCAGCTTACGGTATAATCCTTGTTGAAGCCAAAGTTAACACCGATAAGATTGTCGGCAGGGGGAAGAGCGCCGGCTTCGTCAATCAGGAACTTGACGTAGGCAACAGCTGCCACAGGGTTACCTTCAGTGACGGTGTCGATGAGGGTTACACGTACGAGAGGCATACGGCCAAGCGTGGCTTTATTCTGGGCATAACCCCAGGCCTGTGCCTTACCGCCCTGAGTCATCTGAGCGCGGATCCACGATTTGTTCTCGGGATTGAGGGCAGCGTGGGCCGACTGTGAGGTCTGGTTGTTGCCTTCAGCGTAACCTACGAGAGCATACTCATATTTGAAGCCTGAGTCCTCGGGATTGAATGCCATATGTACACCCTTGGAGTTGGTGTAATCGGCCTGGATATATTTTGCGATGTCGAGACCCTCGCTGTTATTCCAGACAAGTGCGATTGCGGGCTCTGCATCGATGGCCTCCTGTGCGGTGGTATACCAATGATCCGCACCGAAGGTGGCCGATTTGGGAGCATTGATCAGGTCGCCGGGAGCGTTTGCAGGCACAGCGAGGTCGATATTGGTGTAATACGACGCACGCACTGCAGCGTAATCCGATGTGATGACTGTGTCGGTTGCAGCCTTATCCTTGTTGAGACGGGCCTGGAGGGCAAGGACAGTCACCAGACCATCCTCATCGATATCCTTGATGCTGCCCGAAAGAGTGGCTTTAACAGTGAGAATACCATCCTTGGCCGATTTGTCGTAGATGTTGGCGGTAACACCCGAAGCAGCGCGCGAATACTGGAGGTCTTCGGTGATGAAGTTCAGAGCGGCGATGTCGTTGATGTTGGCACTTGAAGGATTGAGATGGTAGCGGGCAACAAGGCCGGGAGTCATCTGAATCTCCTTGCCGGCTTTGGGGGCGTCCTTGCGGCCGTTGACGTCGTCGGCATTGACAGCCATGAGGCCGGTGAGGCTTGCGAATTTGAATGTGGCGGCATCCATAGCCTCGATACCCTGATAGTAGAAATCAGGCTTGAAGACGAGGCTGCGGAGAGCGCCTGTGCGAGCCAGTGTGATGGCGCCGTCGGCACCGTCAACACCGAAGAGAATCACGTCGTTGGGAGTGACAATAGCGGTGATGTGATCGCCGGGAGCCACATAGGAAATCTTTGTTTCGGTGACTTCCCATTCCTTGGTGGCGGGATTCCAGTGATGGAGTTCGAAGAAGCCCTTGCCGTTGGGAACGTAGTAGTCGCCGGGGGCACCGTTTTCGCCGGGCTTACCGTTCTCACCGGGTTTGCCGGGTTCACCGGGCTTGCCGGGTTCACCGGGTTTGCCGGGTTCACCGGGCTTGCCGGGTTCACCGGGTTTGCCGTCTTCGCCTACGGCTTTCCATTCAGTGGCGACACCGTTTTTGCACCAGTAGCCTTCGGCATTAATGGTCCACACATCGGCATCCTTGCCGTCACGGCCATTCTCGCCGTTGGTGATGGTGTAGCTTTTGGTAGCACCATCTTTCAGCACTGTGATAACAATACCTTTTCCATCAGCACTGGGGGTCACCGATTCGATAATACCACCCTGAGCCACCTGAGCCTTCACGGCATCAAGAGCTGAGTTAATCTGCGCAACCTTTTCGTTGAGTGAGTCGATGTCGTCGTCGTAGTTCTTGCAGGAATTGAACGATACGGACATCGAAGCACACACACAAGAAAGAAGTGCGATTTTCAATAAACCTTTGTTCATAAAAAAAATATAAAATTGTTGTGGAATGATTGTTTTTAAGAGTTCAATCAAAAGCCCGTGAGAGGCAGTCTGTGATATTTTCGACAAAGTTACGGCAATTTGTTTTCACTCTAACCGATTGAGTATTGCGACATTGACACGCTACTGCTGCGATTTTTGCACACCGTTGACATTCTCCGACAATATTGCGAAAAAGTCCTTGTTTAGCACAGTCGATATTCGTGTCAGCAATGAGGTGTCGATGCTGTTTTTCTGAAACAGACGGTAGACGTTTGAGCGGTCGAGACACAGTTTGCGTGCAAACCATGCCACCGAACGTTCCTGAGCCATCAGTTCCTCTTTGATAAGCTGGCCGATTGGTTCCATTTTATTATTAATATGTGTTGTGCTGAGTGCCGCTGGATCCCCTCTCCGGCAATAATTGTCAGGACATAATAAAAGCGTGGGATCTGCATCCGTTACCGTCCTCCAACCGGTGGCTTCTGGCATTGCCTTCTGAGGTTGGACGGCAACGTCGAAGCCCACGCTTATATGCAATTATTGCTCCCGACGACATTCCTCTCGGAATATACCACCGGAATAAATTACATAACCACGGGCATCTACCGTTGCGCGATCCTTGACCTCAGTGAAATCTGCCAGAATTTCCGGTTATCAAGAATCAGCGAAAGATAAACGCTTTCATCAAAAAATGTATCGCGACCCACCCACTACCCCTTGACCGGGGCTTCGGACGATCTGCGTCCGCAAAGTTAATACAACTCTTTTAGTTTTCAAAAAGTTTTTCCAAGATTCAACAAAGATTCAATCGCCAAAGAGCAAAAAAGTTTTTTTATTTGATTAATAAAAGTTTGACAGCACAGAGATGATTTTTCCGAAAAAAAACGTAACTTTGCAGTTCAAAAGAAAATCTGTAGACGCGTTTTATAGAAATGTCAGACATCAAGGAAATAAAAACCGCCCTTATCTCAGTTTTCCATAAGGACGGACTCGACGAAATTCTGCGCCTCCTCAACAATTCGGGCGTGAAGTTTATATCCACCGGCGGCACTCGCGATTTCATCCGCGGCCTCGGTTACGACTGCGAGGCAGTCGAAGATCTCACCGGCTACCCCTCGATTCTCGGCGGCCGCGTGAAAACCCTCCATCCCAAAATTTTCGGCGGCATCCTCAACCGCCGCGACAACGCGGGTGATCAGGAACAGACTAAAGAATACGAAATTCCCGCCATCGACCTGGTGATTGTCGACCTCTATCCCTTCAGCGAGACAGTGGCTTCGGGCGCCTCTCAGGCCGACATCATCGAGAAAATCGACATAGGCGGCATCTCGCTCATCCGCGGCGCCGCCAAAAATTTCAACGATGTGGTGATTGTGGCATCCAAAGCACAGTATGAACCCCTGCGCCTGATGCTCGAGCGCGAGGGCGCTGCCAAATCCACCCTCGCCGACCGCCTTTTCTTCGCCAAGGAAGCATTCGCCGTTTCCTCGGGCTACGATTCGGCTATCTTCAACTATTTCGACTCCCTGAGCGAGAATCCCTCGGCTCTGCGCATTGCCATCGACGGCGAGAAGACCATGCGCTACGGCGAGAATCCCCATCAGAAAGGATTCTTCTTCGGCGACTTCGACAAGATGTTCGACCAGCTCCACGGCAAGGAGATTTCATACAACAACCTCCTCGACATCGACGCTGCCGTAAGCCTTATGGCTGAATTCGACCAGCCCACCTTCGCAATCCTCAAGCACAACAACGCCTGCGGCGTGGCCACCCGCCCCACCGTGCTCGAAGCGTGGAAAGACGCCCTTGCCGGCGACCCCGTCTCTGCTTTCGGCGGAGTGCTCATCACCAACCGCGAGATCGACGCCGCTGCCGCCGAAGAAATCAACAAGATTTTCTTTGAAGTGGTCATAGCTCCCTCCTACTCTGCCGACGCTCTCGCCATACTCGAGCAGAAGAAAAACCGCATTGTTCTCGTGCAGAAAGCGCCTCTGACCACCACCCGTCAGTTCCGCTCGATTCTCAACGGCGCCCTCGTGCAGGAGCGCGACCTCAAGGTCGAGACTTCCGACGATCTCCGTCAGGTCACCGAGAAAGCTGTCGACCCCTCGCAGATCGCCGACCTACTGTTCGCCAACAAACTGGTGAAGCACTGCAAGAGCAACGCCATCGTGCTGGCCAAAAACCTCCAGCTCTGCGCCGCCGGTGTGGGTCAGACCTCGCGCGTCGACTCTCTGCGTCAGGCCATTGACAAGGCCCACAACTTCGGCTTCGACCTTCACGGCGCCGTCATGGCATCCGACGCCTTCTTCCCCTTCGCCGACTGCGTGGAAATCGCACACAAGGCAGGAGTCGATGCTGTGATTCAGCCCGGCGGCTCAATCCGCGACAACGAATCGGTGGAATACTGCGACAAAAACGGCGTGGCAATGGTTATGACCGGCTTCCGCCACTTCAAACACTGATTCAGGCCGCAGGCACGCGTCCCGCCGATGTCGTCCCGCCTATATGTCAGCATTTATTGACCCCGTTACATATATAATATAATGAGATTCTTTTCTCTCACAAAAGAAATTGCAATCGACCTGGGCACGGCCAACACCGTGATCATCCACAACGATAAAATCGTCATCGACGAGCCTTCGATCGTGGCTCTCGACCGACGCACCGACAAGCTCATCGCCGTGGGCAAGGAAGCCCAGCTCATGCAGGGCAAGGAACCTGAAGGCATCCGCACCATCCGCCCGCTGCGCAAAGGCGTGATCGCCGACTTCAACGCCGCCGAGCTGATGATCCGCGGCCTGGTGAAAAAAGCATCCTCGCGCAACAACTGGTTCTCCCCCTCGCTCCGCATGGTAGTCGGCATCCCATCCGGTTCCACCGAAGTTGAAATCCGCGCCGTGCGCGACTCCTCGGAGCACGCCGGCGGCCGTGATGTCTACATGATCTACGAGCCCATGGCTGCCGCTCTCGGCATCGGTCTCGACGTGGAGGCGCCCGAAGGCAACATGATCGTCGACATAGGCGGCGGCACCACCGAAATCGCAGTGATTTCGCTGGGCGGCATCGTCTCCAACAAGTCGATCCAGATTGCCGGCGACGACCTCACCGACGACATCATGAACCACATGCGCCGCGCCCACAACGTGAAAGTGGGCGAACGCACCGCTGAGCTGATCAAGATGAACGTGGGTTCGGCTCTAACCGAGCTGGAGAATCCCCCTGAGGATTATGTGGTGCATGGCCCCAACCAGATGACCGCTCTCCCCATGGAGATTCCGGTGTCGTATCAGGAGATTTCGCACTGCATCGAGAAATCCATCTCGAAAATCGAGGCCGCCGTGCTCGGCGCTCTCGAGCAGACTCCTCCCGAGCTCTACGCCGACATTGTCCACAACGGCATCTGGCTCGCAGGCGGCGGCGCCCTGCTCCGCGGTCTCGACAAACGTCTCACCGACAAAATCGGCATCCCCTTCCATGTGGCCGAAGACCCCCTGCTGGCCGTTGCAAAGGGCACAGGCGTGGCGCTGAAGAATATCAACAACTTCTCGTTCCTCATCAAGTAAGCAGCTTAAGAGCTTGAGAAATCTGCTCAACTTTCTGGCAAGATACAGCTCGTGGTTCGTATTCACGTTCTACGCTGTGTTGTCGTGTTGCCTGCTTTTTCAGAGCAACCCTTACCAGCATCATGTATTTCTCACATCGGCAGGCGCTATATCCACAGGCGTTTACGAGGTAACGAACAACGTCACCGGCTATTTCAGTCTGCGCTCGATCAACGAGGATCTGCAGCGGCAGACCGCGCTGCTTCAGGGCGAAGTGCTGCAGCTCAAGGATCAGTTGCGGCAATTTCGCGAAGACTCGCTGCAACGGCAGGTCAACGCGGCCGACACGGCTCGGATAAAATACAACTTTATCATCGGCTCCGTGATCAACAACTCGATCCACAATCCCTACAACTACATCACCATCAACAAAGGTCTGGCCGACGGCGTCCGTCCTGAAATGGGCGTTCTCGACCAGAACGGTGTGGTTGGTGTGGTGAATGTGGTCACTCCCCACTACGCCCGCATCATCTCGCTGCTCAACCCCAACTTCCGCCTGTCGTGCAAGCTGCGAGGCAGCGACACTTTCGGCTCTCTCGTGTGGGACGGCACCAACCCGCGCACCGCTCTGCTCGAGGAGTTGCCCAAACACACTCAGTTCAAACGGGGCGATACCATCGTCACCTCGGGCTACTCGGCAATGTTTCCCGAAGGTATCCCCGTGGGGATAATCGAAGGCTCGGGGCGCGGCGACGACGACAACTTCTTCACCCTTCGTATCAAACTGCTCACCGACTTTACCGCCCTCTCCACCGTAAAGGTGATTTCCAACACCGACATAGTGGAGATCAAGGCCGTGGAGTCGAAAGATGAAACCGAATCCATCGACCAGCCGTGATGTCTTGCCGGTTTTATCCGTGATGTCAGTTTTATCCGTCTGCAGGTTGTCTCATTAAACAAGATTTAGTCAACATTATCAAATTTCTATCCGGTTTCAGGTGGCCAAGGAGATTCTAAAATATCTGCTGCTATTCGTAGTGCTCGTGATCGCCCAGGTGGTTGTGTTCAACCATCTGTGCCTCTTCAACGTGGCCATCCCGCTGGTATTTATCTATCTGATAATCAAGCTGCCGGTAGATCTGTCGGTCAACTGGACCCTTTCAGTGGCATTTTTCCTCGGGCTGGCGGTAGACATCTTTTCCAACACTCAGGGGGTGAATGCGTTAGCGTGCACCTGCACCGCCGGATTGCGGCTGCCCGTGCTACGCCTTTATTTCCCTCGCGAAGAGGATATGTCGACACCCGAACCGTCGTTCCGCACCATGGGACCTGGCGTGTACCTGAAATACCTCATCACCATGGTGGCGCTCTACTGCCTGCTGTTCTTCATGATCGAGGCGTTCACTTTCTCCAACTGGCTGCTGATGCTGCTTCGCGCCGGCGCATCCACGCTGCTGACATTTGTGATACTTGTGGCATTTGATTCCCTCTCGGGGCGCCGCTGACTCTCCTTGTAACCAATGCGTAAAGACTATAAGCTTGAGAAACGGAAATATGTGATCGGCGGTTTCATTATCGTCATCGCAATCATATACATATGCCGCCTGTTCACGCTGCAGATCGCCGACTCACAGTATAAGAATTCCGCCGACAACAACGCCTTTCTCCGCAAGACCGTCTACCCTTCGCGCGGACTGATCTACGACCGCAACGACTCGCTGGTGGTCTACAACCAGCCTGCCTACGACGTGATGATGATTCCGCGCGACGTGCACGATTTCGACACCATCGATTTCTGCAACACCCTGCAGATTTCTCGGCAGACCTTCGACGAGCGTGTCAGCAAGATGAAATCGGCCCGAAACTACTCCTCCTACACGCCGCAGACGCTGATCTCGCATCTCTCGGCGCAGGACTACGGGCGCCTGCAGGAGAAACTCTACCGTTTTCCCGGATTCTTCATCCAGAAACGCATCATACGTCAGTATAAATACAATGCCGCGGCCAATGTTCTCGGCAACATCCGCGAGGTGTCGCAGGCCGACATCGACAAAGATCCCTACTACAAGGCAGGCGATTACTGCGGCGACCTCGGCATCGAGCGAAAATATGACGAATATCTCCGTGGCATCAAGGGCGAGGAGATCCTTATCCGCGACGCTTTGGGACGCATACGGGGCCGCTACGACGGCGGTTCGCGCGACATCGCCCCCATCTCGGGCAAAGACCTCAGGCTGAGTCTCGACATCAGGCTTCAGGAGTATGCCGAGTCGCTTATGGTAAACAAAATCGGCGCTGTGGTGGCCATCGAGCCTAAAACCGGCGAAATCCTCTGCATGGTGTCGGCGCCGACCTACGACCCGCGTCTGCTCATCGGACGCCAGCGAGGCAAGAACTACACCATGCTGGTCAATGATCCGCAGAAACCGCTCTTCGACCGCGCCCTGCAGGGTGCGTATCCTCCCGGCTCCACGTTCAAACCCACACAAGGACTTATACTGTTGCAGGAGGGCATCGTCGACCTGCACACTCAATATCCATGCTATCGCGGCTTCATCTGCGGCAATCTGAGAGTCGGATGCCACGGTCACGGCTCCCCTATCGCCCTCAAACCGGCGCTCCAGACTTCGTGCAACGCATATTTCTGCTGGGGATTAAAGGCTATGCTCGACAACAACCGGCGCAAATATGGCTCCTCCGCCAACGCCTTTGAAGTGTGGAAAAAGCACCTCGTGTCGCTCGGCTACGGCTATAAACTCGGCATCGACCTCCCCCATGAGAGCCGTGGTTTTATCCCCAACGAGAAATTCTACAACAAAATCTACGGTCAGGACCACTGGAGTGCCCTCACCATAATCTCGGTGGCAATCGGACAGGGTGAAATCCTGGCTACGCCTCTGCAGATCGCCAACCTCTCGGCCACTATCGCCAACCGCGGCTGGTTCATAACACCACACGTAGTGAAGCAGATTCAGGACACCGTGATTGACGAGGAATACCGCCGAAAACGCATCCCCGACATCAGAACCGAATATTTCGAAGATGTGGCCGAGGGCATGCGCATGGCCGTGACCGGCGGCACCTGCCGTCTGGCCAATCTGCCCGACATCGAGGTGTGCGGCAAGACCGGCACAGCGCAGAACCCTCACGGCAAGGACCACTCGGCGTTTATCGGCTTCGCTCCCTATAACGATCCGAAGATCGCTGTCTGCGTTTATGTGGAGAACGCCGGTTTCGGCGCCACATACGGCGTCCCGATAGGATCTCTCATCATCGAGAAATATCTCAAAGGCTCCATCTCGCCCCAGCGCAAGGGGATAGAGGAGCGCATGCTCAACTCCAACACCATAATCTATTCCGGTGTGAAAAAACATTGACCGCACCGCCCGTCATACCACTTCCAGAATGCTCACCTACAGCAGCCGCACAAGCCGAAACAACAAGCCCGACGGACCGTTGAAGAATATCGACTGGTTCACTGTCGTCATCTACCTGATGCTCATGGCCTTCGGCGTGGTTAGCATCTATGCCGCCGCCTATGATTTCGACCATGCCTCGATATTTTCGTTCAACGAGTTTTCGGGCAAGCAGATACGGTGGGTGGGGCTGGCCATCATCCTCGGCACCGTGCTCCTGTTCACCGATTCCAGGGTGTGGGAGACTTATGCCTACCCTATCTATTTTGCCATTATCCTGCTGCTGATAATCACCATTTTCGTTGCGCCCGACACCAAAGGGTCGAGATCCTGGCTGGTGTTCGGCTCCATGAAACTGCAGCCTGCCGAATTCGCCAAATGCGCCACGGCACTGGCACTGGCCAAACTCTGTTCGGGCTATAATTTCGTGCTGAATGCCAAGCGTTCAAACTATTTCAAGGCGCTCACAATCATTTTGTTGCCGATGATACTGATCGTCTGCCAGAAAGAGACCGGCTCGGCACTGGTGTTTGTGTCGCTTTTTCTGGTGCTCTATCGCGAGGGAATGAGCTGGCTGGTGCTTTTCGCCGCTTTCGTGGCAGTGGTGATTTTTGTGGTGACCATCAAGTTCACCGAGACTTACCTGCTGGGAATGCCCACCGGCGAATTCGCCATAATGGTGATGATAATGTGCCTGATGGTGGGAAAGCTCACACTCTACGTGCGCCGCTTTGAAGTGGCCCGCAACGTGTTTCTGTGGTTTGCAGGAACGGCCGCCATCGAGGCCGTTCTTGCCATCTGGGACGTCCACCTCACAGGCTACATCTTTTTCTTCTCGGTGATCGGGGTGGCCGTGGCCTACTGCCTGTTTGAAATGCTGCGCGTCGAACCGAAGAAAATGGCTATCACAGTGGCCACTGTGGTGCTTTCTATCCTGTTCATGCTCTCGGTCAACGCCGTGTTCTCGCACATGATGCCTCACCAGCAGAAACGTGTGCAGGTGGCGCTCGGCATCGTCGATGACCCCAGAGGTTACGGCTATAACGTCAACCAGGCTAAAATCGCCATCGGATCGGGAGGTCTAACCGGGAAAGGATTCCTCAAAGGCACTCAGACCAAGCTGAAATATGTGCCCGAACAGCACACCGATTTCATCTTCTGCACCATCGGCGAGGAAGAAGGATTTGCAGGGACCTCGATTGTGCTCCTGCTATATCTCGCGCTGATACTGAGAGTGATGCACATAGCCGAGCGGCAGCCCAACGCCTTCGGCCGCGTCTACGGCTATTGCGTTTCGTCATATCTGATATTCCATTTCTGCATCAACATAGGCATGGTCATAGGGCTGTGCCCCGTAATCGGCATCCCGCTTCCGCTTTTCAGCTACGGCGGCAGTTCGCTGTGGGGATTCACGATATTGCTTGCGATACTGTTGCGGCTTGATGCCGCCCGCTCGTCGCACATGTCATGATTCCTATTGCAGCTATAGAATAATTTTGCTAATTTTGCTCCATATTTCTCAGGAGTTCCCTATCATGCAACTTTCGCTTCCACGATTTTTCGACAGGAACAGCAACACCGACACGCGGCCCTACAGGCTGGGCATCTGCCTCAGCGGTGGAGGTGCCCGCGGGTTTGCCCATATAGGCGCCCTGAAGGCTATTACCGAAGTGGGGCTGCAGCCCGACATTATCGCGGGAGTCTCGGCAGGCGCCATGGCTGCCACACTTTTCTCAGCCGGTGTGCCGCTCGACGAAGTCGTACCCTTGTTCGCTGAAAAAAAATTCACCGATTTCGCATCTCTGGCAATCCGCGACGGCGGGGGACTGTTCAAACTCGACGGTCTGCGTAAATTTCTGGTGAAAAACACGGGCGTGAATCGCCTGGAAAAACTCCGTATACCCACATATATCGGCGTCACCGACATTGACAACGGCGTCCACGCCGAGTTTCACGAAGGTCCGCTTGGCGATATGGTGGCCGCATCATGCTCCATCCCCGTGGTATTTCAACCGGTGAAAATCGGCGGCACATATTATGTCGACGGCGGCGTGCTCCGGAATCTTCCGGCATGGGCCATCCGCGACAAATGCCGCAAACTTATCGGCATCAACTGCTCGCCTCTGACCAACGGCCATACAAAGCACACGATAATGAGCGTGGCCATGCGCAGCTATAATCTCATGGCCAAATCAAACCAAATAAATGACATGAACATCTGCGATCTCGTGATTCAGACTCCCGAAATCGCAGCTTATCAAGTCTTTAACCTAAAAGATATTCAGAAGGTCTTTCTCAGCGGCTATGCTGCGGCGCACAAGGCCATCAGGCAATGGCTGACCGAAAACCCCGACCTCTGACCAATCAACTTTCCCTCCGATAATCCAACCATGTCACAGACACAGCACAACACTCCCGATTCCGACAAACAGCCACTGACCTCGGTTAAATCCACTGCGGTGCCACCCGCCACCGAGGCCCAGAACATGCTCAAACTTCAAAAGAAAGAGAGTCGCAAGGCATTGAAATCAGCCGAGAAACTCTGTCTTCCCTCAGGTCCATGTCCCGAACGACTGGTAATCTACCAGATGCTGCCACGTCTGTTTTCCAACATCAACGACGACCTGGTGCCCGACGGCGACATCGACCGCAACGGCTGCGGAAAGCTCAACCAGATCACTCCCCGCGTGCTCCGGGCCATCAAAAGTCTCGGCGTGAATGCCGTGTGGTACACCGGCATAATCGAGCATGCCCATGCCACCGGCTATTCGCGCTACGGCATCACACCCGATAATCCGGCTGTGGTGAAAGGCAAGGCAGGCTCGCCCTACGCCATCAGCGACTACTACGACATCGACCCCGACGTGGCCGTCGACGTGCCGCACCGCATGGACGAATTCCGACAGCTCGTGGAGCGCACCCATGCCGAAGGGATGAAAGTAATCATCGACTTCGTGCCAAACCATGTGGCCCGCCGCTATCACAGCGACGCCGCCCCGGCAGGCATCGAGGACCTCGGGCAGGGCGACGACATCACCTGCTTCTTCAAAGCCACAAACAATTTCTATTATATCCCCCGCCAGCAGTTCTCTCCGCAGTTCGACATCGACGGATATGTGGAGTTCCCAGCCAAAGCGTCGGGCAACGACTGCTTCAACGCATTCCCGTCGCGCAACGACTGGTACGAGACCGTGAAACTGAACTACGGCGTGGACTATGGCGACGGCTCGCGCCACTTCGACCCCATCCCGCCAACATGGTTCAAAATGCTCCACATCCTGCGCTACTGGGCCTCGAAAGGGATCGACGGCTTCCGTTGCGACATGGTGTTCATGGTGCCTGTGGAATTCTGGGAATGGGCCATACCCCAGGTCAAGGCCGACTACCCCTCGATTGTATTCATCGCCGAAATCTACGATACAAACCAATACCGCGAGTTCATCACCCGCGGCCACTTCGACTATCTCTACGACAAGGTGAGTCTCTACGACACCCTCCGTGCCGTGCAGTGCCACAACGTATCTGCCGCCAAAATCACCGACTGCTGGCAGCGTACCGACGGCCTGGCGCCCCATCTGCTCAACTTCCTCGAGAACCACGACGAACAGCGCTTCGCATCGCCCGAATATGCAGGCGACGCCCACAAAGTGCTCCCGTCGCTCGTCACCGGCACAATGATGGGCACCGGCCCCTATATGATCTATTTCGGACAGGAGCTGGGAGAGCGCGGATGCGATGCCGAAGGCTTCTCGGGACACGACGGCCGCACCACCATCTTCGACTATTGGTCGGTAAGCACCGTGCGCCGCTGGCTCAACGGAGGCAAAGCCGACGGAGCGCCCCTGTCGAGTGTGGAGAAAGACCTGCGCGCCATCTACGCCCATATACTCAAACTCATCAACAACGAGAAAGCATTCCGCTGCGGCGAATTTTTCGACCTGATGTATGTCAATTTCGGCAATCCCGGTTTCAATCCCCACCGTCAGTATGCCTTCCTGCGCCACAAAGATGACGAGGTGATTCTCGTGGCCGTGAACTTCTCGGCTGAAGCATGCCAGGCAAGCATCAACATCCCCGAGCTGGCTTTGGGCATGTATGACATACGTCCCGGCCGCAAAAAGGCGAAAGAACTCATATCGGGGCGGCGCGACGACGTGACAGTTTCGGCCGAAGCCCCCTTCGTCACACACATCGGGCCTTGGGGAGCGGTGGCCTGGAAATTCTCGGCACTCCGATGCAGTAAAAATATTTGTCAGGCTGACAAATAATTTCTAACTTTGCAACACCATTTACAAGCTCATATCACTTATGAATCCTATGTTACCGCCTATCAAGGTATTCTCAGGCACCAAGTCGCGCTACATGGCAGAAGAAATCTGCAAGGAACTCGGCATCGAACTCGGCAAGATGAACATTCTCCATTTCGCCGACGGGGAATTTGAAGTATCATACGAAGAATCTATCCGTGGCTGCGAGGTCTATCTCGTGCAGTCCACATTCCCCAACTGCGATAACCTCATGGAACTGCTGCTTATGATCGACGCAGCCAAGCGCGCCTCGGCCAAGTCGATTATCGCCGTGATTCCCTACTTCGGCTGGGCACGCCAGGACCGTAAGGACAAACCCCGTGTGTCAATCGCGGCCAAACTCGTCAGCGATCTGCTCGTGGCTGCCGGTGTCGACCGTCTGATCACCATGGACCTCCACGCCGACCAGATTCAGGGATTCTTCAACGTGCCTCTGGATCACCTCTACGCCTCCACCGTCTTTCTCCCATACATCAAGAAGCTCAACCTCCCCGACCTGGTGATCGCAACTCCCGACGTGGGCGGTGCCAAACGAGCCAACAACTACGCAAAATATCTCAACGTGCCCCTGGTGCTCTGCCATAAACAGCGCGCCAAAGCCAACGTGGTGGCCAACATGACCGTCATCGGCGACGTAAAAGATAAAAACGTTATTCTTATCGACGACATGGTCGATACCGCCGGCACAATCACCAAAGCCGCCGACCTCATGCTCGCCGAAGGTGCCAAATCGGTCCGCGCGCTCGCATCGCACGCCATCATGAGCGATCCCGCCACCGAACGCATCGAGAAGTGCGGCCTCACCGAAATCATCTTCTCCAACTCAGTGCCCCTGCGTCGCGAGTGCAAGAAGGCAACAGTGATTTCCGTGGCCAAGATGTTTGCCGACACCATCCGCCGTGTCCACAACAACGAGTCAATCTCCTCGCAGTATCTTATCTGATTCCCGTCAGTATCTTATCTGATTCTCTCTTGACAGCAAGCTCACGCAGCAACCGAATGATAATGCTCATGGCCGTCCTCGCGGCGGTCATGAGCTTTACTATGTCGACCCACGCCGCCGAGCCCCGGCTCGCGCCATCCTACGCCTGGAGCCTCAAACCGCCTCTGGGTCTGCGCGAACCGGCCACCATCGACACCCTTTATCTCAATTATAGCCGCGGCTACGTGCCTCAGACAGCATTCTCACCCGCCTGGGCTGCCACCGGCAACTACTGCGCCGAAGGTTACAACATGATATATTTCGACCGCAAACCTGTGTCGGAATTCATGTTCCGCGACCCCATCAGCCAGTATCTCCCCTCCGAATCCACACAGAAATTCTACAACACCCGCATACCCATGACTCTGCTCGGCTACAGTTTCGGCGGAGGCAAGGATAACGGGCAGGACGCCCTGACGCTCACTTTTTCGGGCAACGCCGGCAAGCGGTTGCAGTTCGGGGCTATGATCGACTATCTCTATTCCAAAGGAATATATGCCAATCAGGCTGCCAAGGACCTCAACTGGGGGCTGTCGGCCTCTTACACCGGCGAACGTTTCGAATTCCAGACCTACGGCTCGCACTACGCCCTCACTTCGCAAGAAAACGGAGGCATCACCGACGATCTCTACATCACCGACCCCGCCGAAGTGCAGGGAGGACAGAACTCGGTGAACTACAAGCAGATTCCTACCGTTCTGACCGATGCGCAGAACCGCACAAGAGGTGGCGAGTTCTATTTCAACGGCCGATATAAAATCGGTTTCTACGAGGAGGAACGCATCAACGACACCACCGTGGTGGAGCATCTCGTGCCCGTCACCTCCATCATCTACACGCTAAAATACAACGACGGTCGCCACCGTTTCCAGAACAACGACTGGAAGCAGAACCAGTCATTTTGGGACAACACCAGGTTTAATCCCGCCCTCACCAACGACAACCAGCGCTACTGGAGCCTGCGCAACACATTGGGCATTTCGCTTCTCGAAGGTTTCAACAAATGGGCCAAGGCCGGCCTTGCACTGTTCGCCACATATGAGATCCGTCGTTACAGCATGGAGACTCTGCTCCCCGTGCCTGAGGTTGATCCCGATGACCCGGCTGCGTGGGAGATCACCGAGCCTGTGACTGCACCCATATTGAAAGGCACGGGTAAACAGGACCTGATGTGGGTGGGCGGCCAGCTCACCAAGCAGCAGGGCAGGATTCTAAACTACGACGCGACAGCCGAATTCGGTCTCGTAGGCGATGCCGTTGGTGAAATCAAAATCGATGGCGGCATCACCACCCGCATTCCCCTATTCGGCGACACCGTGAACATTGCCGCCCGCGGGAAATTCACCAATGTATCGGCGCCGTGGTTCCTGCAACACTTTCTCTCGAACCACTTTGTCTGGAACAACGATTTTTCGAAAACACGCACTTTCCGCGTAGGCGGTTCTATCTCTATTCCCTGGACCCGCACACATTTCGAGGCCGGTGTGGAAAACATTCAGAATGCTCTGTGGTTCGACTCCGCCTCGCTCCCATGCCAGCACGGCGGCTCGGTGCAGGTATTCTCCGCGACCCTCAGGCAGGATCTCCATGCCGGAGCATTCAGCTGGGAAAACCGTGTCACATATCAGAAATCATCCGACGAAAACATCATCCCCCTGCCGCAGCTCACGTTGTATTCCAACATGTATCTCACATTCCGCATAGCCACGCTGCGGCTGCAGTTCGGGTTGGATTGCTCCTATTTCACCCGCTATCGCGCTGTTGGGTTCCAGCCTGCCACAATGCAGTTCTACAACTATAACACCCCCGGTGATGAGGCGCCTGTAAAAATCGGCAACTACCCCTTCATGAACCTATATCTAAATTGCCGCCTGTCCAAAACCACATTCTACCTGATGATGTCGCACATCAATCAGGGTCTGACCGGCGACAACTATTTCTCGATGCCTCACTACCCCATGAATCCGCGCCGCTTCCAGCTCGGTCTCTCCATCGACTTCGCCAACTGACCGACTCTGCCGTCAGAACCATCCGCTGACCCGCGCACGCACCGCCAGGGAATCATTGAGCATTTTCAAAAACTCTGTCATCGCATGCTTGTGATATGTGTCGCGCAGTGAGTGCACACATCCCTCCATCTCACTTTCAGGCACATCGAGAGGAATGGCACGCACTCCCTGCACATCCTCTATGGTGGCATCGGCCAGAACTGTGGCAAGATGGCACTGCCTTATGAGTTTCAGAAGTATGTTTACTTCATTGAGTTCCACACGCACATCGAGATGCAGGTTGTAACGGCCTACAATGGCATCGAGAGCGTTGCGTGCCTGCAATCCGCGCGACGGCAGGGCCAGCTCACAGGCCGACAGTTCCTCAAGAGTCACCCTGCTGTGGTCATAGAGCCGGTGCTCGGGAGGCACGATCACCGAAAGCGTATTCTGAAACAACACATGCGACACCACATCGGGCACCGGGGCAGTCGGACGGAATGCAAGCACAAAATCCACCTCACGTCGCCGCAACATCTCCATCAATTCTGCCATCGGTTTATAGCAGACATTAAGTTTTACCCCGGAATGGAGTTTCATGAAAGCCACAAGCGTCTCGGTGAGTATAGGGCTGAAAGAATAAGTGACACCGATATTCAGCGTGCCTGAGACAATCTGCTTCAAATCATCGAGCCGCTGACGGCAAAGCATGGCGTCGTCAACCACCCGGCGGGCACAGGGCAGCAACTCTCTGCCGGCCTCGGTCAGCGTCACGCCATGGCTCGACCGCTCGAGCAAAAGTGTGTCGAGATCATATTCAAGCTGCTTGATCTGCTGCGACAGGGTGCTTTGCGTCACAAACAGCGCCTTTGCGGCTTCTGAAAAACTCAACGTTTCAGCCACCTTGATGAAATACCTTAACTGGCGCAGTTCCATGTCTCTTCAAAAAATTTTTCTTGATGAATCATTTTGCAAATATAACATTTTCTTTCCACAACATGCAAACGCGAAGCACCGTCATAAAAAGCGGCAGCCAGAGGAGCGCCTGGTGGCCGTAAAGGAGATGCGGGGCATCAGGAAGATGGGAAGAGTGGCGCCGACGGTCATGGCAAGGATTATAAAGAAACAGCTGAGACCGTTCGAAGTGAAAATGTAGAAATAATGGTTGAAAGCCTCCTCGCCGCCATGGAGCATGCACATCACCAGACCGCCGAAACAGCGGTAGGCGTAAATGCCAGGTATCATGGGGAGCAGAGACGGAAACAGAAAAGTCTCGGCAGGGACTTTCGAGCGCGACGACAGCAGCACGGCCAGAATGCCGATAAGGAAAGACGCAATGGCAGTGGCAGCCACCATGTGCATCCCCACCTGTGGCAATGTCAGCAGGAACCGAAAGGAGTGACCAGCTGCGGCGATACAGGCACACCAGGCATAAGCCTTGCGCGGAGGATTGCTGATAGCGGCAAAACCGATTGCGGCTATCGCTGAAAATGAAATATCTTTAATTAATTCTATAATTATTTCCATAATGGATTATTTTTCTCCGCAGAAACGTTAGACAGCATCATATCAGAACATGTTAAGGCGCATGAGCATCATACCGGCGAACAGGCCGAGACTGAGACATGCAGTGATCACCAGCGCGTTCATCAGCCTGCCGAATGAACAAATATAATGCCTGTCAATCATGTCGCTGAAAGAATTGAGAAACGGTATGCCCGGCACAAGATAGAGCACTGAAGTGCTGACGGCCACATCGGGGGTGTCGCCGAGGTGAAACAGAGCGTCGCCGGCGCCTAACACCGCCGACACAAACGAACACACAATAACAGTGATGCGGAAATCTATCTTATGCTCTGTCATAGTCTGCCTGACGATAAACCCGAAATAGGTTGCCACAGCCACCACGGCCATCGCGACCCAATCGCCATGGAATATGCCGCAGAAACCTGCATTGGCCAGTGCCACCAGCATCGGGAGCAGCCATTTATTGGTCGGAGGAGTGTGTCTGATGGCCTCCAGGCGTCTTCGGGCTGCATCGAGCGGCAGATGGCAGTCGTGAATGTCCCAGCTCAGACGACTCAGAGCGGCATTGATGCTGAACGACACTGGGCCGTCGGGAGCCGCGACCACCTTGGTGCGTTGCCGCAGCCCGTCGGGAGATGAAACCGTCAGATGGATATGGCGCGGGAACACCGACATTTCAGCCGTCATCCCCCATGCGCCGGCGATGCGTTTCACATTCTTTTCCAGCCTGATACATGTGGAGCCAGAGGCAAACAGCAGCGACGCATAGTCTCCGAGGAAACCGCACAGTTCCAGTTCGTCGGTGCACTCGGTCGGCCGCATGGCTGACGTGTCAGAGGTCAGAGTCATATTCCTGCAGTTTTCGCAATACCTCGTCGCCAGGTACATAAAATTCATCATGTACGTCGCCGATTTCAATAATATGATGCTTTGCTATGATATGGCGCAGCTGCAGGCGGCGTTTTTTGCTGTTAATAAAAGTCATGGCAAGACGGATCACCAGCATAAGCGCCGCAATCGACGCGATGGCAAACCAGACAATCATGGGAACAGATACATTATTCATCGTCTTTACACTTTTTTGTTGTCGTGCAAAGTAACAAACAATTCTCCGGTTCCGTTTGATTGATTCAGATGATAATTCCGATATCTGCTATCGGGAAAACGTATAAGCGACAAGAATCGCGCATGTCAGCGCAGCGGCTCATAGACCCGCTCGCCGATGCGGGTAGCCAGCGAGGCGCAGAACTGCTGCCAGCGCTGCTGGTCGCGCATCAGGTCGAGCACGGCATCGAGGTCGTAATCAGGCTGTTGCTGCAACTGTTTGATTTTCACAGTTATTTCATTAAAGAAGCAACGGGCCATGTCATATTTCAGCTGAAGCAAGGTGCGGGGCACCAGCTCGTCAAGGCGATCCTCGTCGGTGACCATCTTCACATTGTTCTTCGTATAGATTTTGCTGAGCTGATGGCGATCGATAATAAGATCGGAGGCGATTTGGCGGATTGTATCGTCGGGATGCGATAAAAGTCTGCTTTGCAGGAAACTGCGGGTCACGTCGACCAGAGCCGCACGGCTGTCGGCGTCGGCGCGTTCGGCCAGTAGAGTCTCCTCCTTGCGTATATCCTCCATATTCCGGGCTGTGGCGGCGATCTGCTTTCTCCCCTCTTCGATCTGCTTTGTCCGGGCCTCCTCTATCTGAGGAAGCCGGGCGGCGATATAGTCGTCCCATTCTGTGCGGCGAAGTTCCAGAGCGGCTTCATACACCATTCTAAGATCGGGATTCTCAAATCCGAGACCATCCTGATCAAGATCATCGGCCACATAGTCGATGACACGTATAGGCTCTCCGCTGTCGTCGGTTCCGTAATCCTCGCCCAGACAAAGCATGCCATATTTCAGCACCAGACGCATCAGCGCACGTTCCTGCGGAGCGAGCACCGCGGCACGGTGGCCCTCGCCGGTCTTGTCGAGGAATTGTCGATAGTCATCCTCGCCCGACTGGTTCTCAGTAGGCTGCTGCATTGCCGCAACTGTCTGAGTATCCCCGCTATGGTCATCGACAGGAGGTTCGACAGGGGGTAAATCTTCGGTTTTGTTGTCAGTGGCCGTTGCAGGCGCCTGTGGCACCACACCGCCGGGAGGATTAGATATGCTTTCACGTGCGGCACGCCGCCGTTCCTCCTCGGCAAGTTGCTCCAGTCGCTTTGTCCGGGCCACGGCCACCTGCCGGGTGAGCATAGCGTCATCTATCAGAAAACGCTGCGAACACTCGCGGATATATTCGTTGCGTTTTAGCTCCTCGGGAATCACGGCGATTGACCCCACGATATTTGCCACTGCTTTGGCGCGTGCGATGGGGTCGTTGGCGGCATCTTTAAGAAGGATATCGGTCTTGAACCGGATGAAGTCTACCTCATTTGCCGCCATATAGGCCTCCACCTCCTCTGTCGTGTGAGTCTGGGCGAATGAGTCGGGATCATCACCGTCGGGAAGCAGGAGCACCTTAATGTCGAGTCCCTCGGCAAGCAGTATGTCGATACCTCGCAACGAAGCCTTTATGCCTGCGGCATCAGAGTCGTAGATCACCGTCACATTGTCGGTGAAACGATGTATAAGCCGTGTCTGCCCCTGCGTAAGCGAGGTTCCCGACGAGGCTACCACATTCTCTATACCACTCTGACTCATGGAGATAACATCCATGTAGCCCTCCACAAGTATACACTTGTTTTTGTTGACAATGGAGCGTTTGGCCTGATAGAGTCCGTAGAGTTCGCGGCTCTTGGAGTAGATTGCGCTCTCCGGAGAGTTTACATATTTTGCGAGCTTCTTGTCGTTGGTGAGAATACGGCCACCGAAGGCCACCACCTTGCCGGCGATGGTGTGAACCGGGTAGATCACGCGACCACGGAAACGGTCGCGCAACTCACCCTGCTCCGTGGCGAAACACAACCCGGTCTTGAGCAATGCCTCGCGGGGATAGCCGGCCTTTTGAGCAGCGAGCGCCAGATCGTCGCGTTTCTCCAACGAAAAACCGAGATGAAACCGCTCGATGGCGGCGTCGCTGATGCCGCGGTGACGGAAATAAGCCAGGCCGACATCGCGCCCCTCGTCGGTCTGCTTCATCCGCTCCTCGAAGTGCTTCATTGCAAACTCGTTGACCGACAGAAGGGTCTGACGTTCCGACTGTTCGCGGCGCTCCTCGTCGGTAAGCTCATGCTCCTGAATTTCGATATGATACTTGCGGGCAAGATAGCGGAGCGCCTCCCAGTAGGTCATCTGCTCATGCTCCATGATGAAATTCACCGCGCTGCCACCTTTGCCGCAGCTGAAACATTTGCAGATACCCTTGGCCGGCGACACAGAGAACGATGGCGTGCGCTCGTTGTGAAACGGGCACAGACCGATATAGTTGGCTCCGCGACGCTTGAGGCTCACGAAGTCCGACACCACTTCCACAATATTGGCGGTATCGAGTATTCTCTGGACAGTTTCTCTGTCGATTACCGATTTTCTGGGCATAAGTAACACACAAAGTTACACAATTTTTCCGAGAAAAAGAGGGCAAGGTTTTGTTGCAACCAAAATTTTCCCTAATTTTGGTTGCCAAACAATATTACCAAATAATATTATCCCGATGATTCGCAAGGCTTTGTCAACTATATTGTTATTGTTCTCCATCATTGCCATGGGGGCTAAGGAATATAGTGTGATTGTCGCGGACTCGGTCACTCACATTCCATTGCCCAACGCCACGATATATGACCGGGACGGCAACCCGATCGGGTTAAGCGACAAAAGAGGCGGGGTGCCCGTTATCGAGCGTAATCTTTATCCCATTACAATAAGTTACCTCGGATATGACGACAGCACTGTGATGTTCGGCGTCAGGGATACCGTCTTTCTTACCGGGAGCATGGCAGAGTTGCCCGAAGTAACTGTAGAAACACGCGGAAAGCGGATGCTGCACATATTGGCTTACGTCAGAGACTATTCCACACTGACCACATACACCGACACCGTGTTTCTCTTCAGAGAAAAAATGGTCGATTACATGCTGCCGACCGACAAGAAAGTGAATTTCAAAGGATGGTCTTCACCAAGAATACTTTCATGCAAGTCATACTACCGGTTTACAAATCAGAATGGCCTCGACAGTGTCAGCGACACCAATCAGAATCATTTCTCATGGTCTGACTGGGTAGGTATACCTTCAACAGTAACCATTCCGTCGCGGCTGGTCGAAAACAGCCTATCAACCGACACTCTTTATGGCAAATTCGGACGCACCGAGACATGGAGCAGAGACGACAACAAGATCGCTCTTGACATTGACGTTCTTGCTGACACGGCAAGCCGGAAATGGGTACCTGGGCTCAAGGGATTTTTCAGACACAATCTCGAATATGAGAAGTTTGAATTGACTTTCAACTACAGCAACATAGCCGGAGACACTGTCTCCCCTCTTGACCTCGACGGCTATTCCATCTCGATTGAATCAAACGGCCGAGGTCATGACATGTTCCGGTTCAACAAGGTTAACGAACCTTTCTTTGTTGACACTCAGGCTGATATTTATATTCTTGACAAAGAGTATATCACCGTGAAAGAAGCAAAGAAATGGGACAGACGCGACTTCGGCGACAACGAAATCGCAATCTTTGAACCGTTGGAGGCGCCCCCTTTGTCGGAAGAGGTAGAGAATCTTATAGCAAGGGTTAATCTTCTTGACAAAGAGCAAGTGCGTCTCGACGTCGCCCCGGATCAGAGACTGGTCAGCCTCTATTTCGACTCGAATTACGGAAGCAAAAATTTCAGGATAGGCAACAGAGCGCTGTCGATACTAAAAACACTTACAGGCATCTCGCAATACAAATTCCACAAAAACACAAAGATGCACTGGAACGAACTGAAACTCCGACAACTTGAAAAGCAACGCAAAAAATAAGCGCTTTCAGGGAGAGGCCGGCAATGCCAATCGGGGTCAGGAAGGAACTGATCGGGAGGATAGCAGAGCCGGGGTCAGGAGGGTGTGTTTTCCGGAGAAATGAACCGAGTTCATCTGCAATGGCGTCAGCCGTTGGGCCGACGACGGCATTGCAGACTCGGTCGCCGATAAGGAAGGAGCCGGTGCTGATGATGTTTTATGTAGGTTTGAGGAATCAGGCATAGGGATTGGATCTGTTGTTGATGCGTTTAAATGTATCGGAGATGCGGTTCAGAAACATCAGAGTAGTCACATAGAGTACACCGATGACGAAAAACTGCAGCTTAAGCGGAAACATCCGGTGAAGCCATCCGCCGCTCAAGTAACAGAAGAAGAGGCACCAGAGCGTGGCCTGAACGCTCACACAGAGGGTGCACCAGTGATGCGCCCTGAATTTCTGATACCATATACTCCAGCAGGTGAATGGCAGGCAACAGAGATTATACAGCGCCAGATAGCCGGTGTATTCCGGGAAGAGCATCAGCACTGACAGCGAAACGGAGAAATATGTCATCCCCACCTCCGCCCATGAGAAAATACCAAAGAATGTCGACGACTTCATTTTCAGAATGTTGTCGCACCCGCCGGCTTCAAGTACACCACAAAAACGGTCGCCGTGGCGGCTCTTGAAACCTGTCGACTTTTTCATCAACAGGAAACTCAGGGCAAGTCCTGCAAGATTGAACAGACACAATAGCGTGCCTGACCAGCTTGCATAGAATCCGCGCGTGATAAAGAAATAGGCGAAAAGCATCAGCACACCCGCGGCGAGAATCCAGCGCTTTGCCACCCCCGCGATCTCGAGCAGCCGATGTGCGCCGTAGGATGGCTCTGCGGCGTCATGCGCGGGTTGCAACGTCATCACCACTCCCGTGGAAGCTTTGGCCAAGGCATCGCCGGGGATGCACTCTTCAACCCCTTCGGTCAGATACTTGACGCTCCCGTCGCTGCGTATGTCGCTGACAATCACAAATCCACGGCGGGTCTGCAATAGAAACGGAGGCTTTATCGAAGTAATCTGCGAGGAGTCGGCAAGCTTGTAACCCGCGCTATCCACACCATATTCCTGAAGCAGCTTCGACAATCCGAATAGCGACAGAAAAGGCATAGTCGTGAAACGTCGCACACTGTATTCATAGGTATGCGGCACATGCAGCACGCTAAGCAAATCGGTGAATAGAACGGGTTCGCGCATATCTACGGCGAGATTTAGAACTGGTTAAACTTGCTTGTAGCACTAATTACCGATGGCCTGCAGCTTCTCCTGCATGGAGGTAAGAAGAGCCTCGCCGGTCATTTCGCCGGTCTGGCGCCATATCTCCTTGCCATCCTGATAAAGGATGAAAGTGGGCACGCTGCTCACCCCTGCTTCCGAGGCGAAACGCGAATAGTCGTCGATGTCGAACTGCACCACATCGAGATGATCGCTGAGCAGTTCCTTGATCTGGGCCACAATCGGCATCATGTGCTGGCAGTGAGGGCACCAGGAGGCATAGAATTCCACAAGCACGTCGTGCGAACTGTTGACAATATCGTTGTAATCCATAATCAATAGCGTTTAAGTTACAGGAGTTTTTATTCTGAAACACATGCGGGACGCATTTGGTTGCGCCCCGCGTGTGTTAAAATCAGAATAAAAATGCTAAAAACCTGTTTGATGCCACGAATACGTTTCTGAAATCACATGTCATGAGGTTTTCCGACAGAGGCATCTCCGGCAGATGGAGAACCGTCCCTGCCCGGTGTGTCGGCATCCTTAAACAAATTCGAGAGATATTTCTCATTGAAATTCTGAAACAGCTCCCAGAAATTGGGTACAAACAATGTGCCTATGATGGCATTGACCGCCATGCCGAATACTACCGCCGTGCCGAGGCTCACACGGCTCTCGGCACCGGCACCGGTGGCAAACAGCATAGGCATCACGCCGAACACAAATGCCAGGGCCGTCATCATGATCGGGCGGAAACGCACCATGCCACCCTTGAATGCCGCCTCACGAACCGTCAATCCCTGCTTGCGGTAGTCCATGGCGTACTCCACAATGAGGATGGCATTTTTGGCCGACAGTCCCAGAAGCAGTATTATACCGATCTGAGTGTAGATGGAAATAGACTGATTCATACACAGACAGCCGAAGATGGTGCCGAGGATAGCTGTCGGCATCGAAATCACCACGGCAAGCGGGTCGGTCCAGCTCTCATACTGGGCCGCCAGCACCAGAATGGTTACGATGATTGCAAACAGCAGCACGGTGGTGATGGTTGTGCCCGCCTGAGTCTCCTGATAAGCCTCGCCGGTCCATGCATAACCATAGTTGCCGCCGCCGGCGGTGTTGACAATCTCCTCCATGGCCCTGATACCCTCCGACGAGCTTACGCCCTCTGCCGGAGTTGCCGTCAGAGCCGCCGTCTCATACATGTTATAGCGGTTGACCGAGGCAGAACCCATCACCTGTTCCATAGTGGCGAAAGCCGAGAATGGCACCATATCGCCCGCGGCGTTGCGCACCGAGAGGCTGAGGATGTCGGAGACGTCGGCCCGCGCCGATGCAAGCGCACTGATATTCACCTGATATACACGTCCGAATTCCACAAAGTCGTTGACATAGGTACCCCCCATGTAGCTTGCTAATGCCGAATATATGGCGCTCAGGTCGAGACCGAGCATCTCCACGCGGTCGCGGTCGATCTTCACCCGGTATTGCGGCACCTCGCCCTGATAAAGCGAACGCACCGATGCAATTCGCGGATCCTTTTCGGCGGCGACAATGATGTCGTCGAGCGCTTTAGCCATCTGGGTGGCTCCGCGCGAATTTATGTCGAGGAGCTGCATCTCCAGACCCGACGACATACCGAGACCCGCGATGGCCGGCGGATTGACTGCAAAGACGCTCGCCTCCTGCACAGAGGCGCATTCACGGTTGACGGCATCGACAACGGCAAACACTGAATTCTTCCGTCCGTGACGCTCCTTCCAGGGTTTCAGAGTGACAAACAGCGAGCCGAAGTTGCTGCCGCTCCCACCCATGAAAGAGTACCCCGATATTTCAATCACATCGTCGACCTGCGGCATGGTACCGATAATTTTCGACACTTTAGCCACCGCCGCATCAGTGCGCTCGAGCGACGCCGAGGTGGGCAGCTGCACCGATACCATGAAGTGCCCCATATCCTCCTGAGGTATATAACTGGTCGGCCACTTCACAAAAGCCCAGAAAGCCACAACGCACAGAACCACATAGATTCCTATCGCCATCCATGGCCGGCGCAACAGACGTCCGATCATGTCGGTGTAGAGTTTCACCGTGGCGCCCCAGCCGGTGTTGAACCACCTGAAAAGGATGAAGCCCGACGGTTTCTTTTTTCGCAGAAACAGCGCGCACATGGCCGGGGTGAATGTGAGGGCGTTGAAGCCTGAAAATGCTGTGGAGACCGCGATTGTGAGCGCGAACTGTTTGTAAAGCTCGCCTGTGATTCCGGAAATAAACGCCGTGGGGATGAACACCGACAGCAACACCAGCACCTCGCCGACCACAGGACCGGTCAGTTCGGTCATGGCCTTTCTCGCCGCATCGCGGGGCGACAGCACCCCTTCCTGCACCAACCGGGCACAATCCTCCACCACCACTATGGCGTCATCGACAACAATGGCTATGGCGAGCACCAGACCGAACAGGGTCAGAGTGTTAATGGTGAAACCCAACAGTTTCATCACCGCGAATGTGGCGATAAGCGACACCGGGATGGTGAGCATCGGGATTATCACAGCCCGCCAGCTCTGGAGGAAGAACAGGATAACCACCATCACAATCAGCGTGGTTTCAACAAAGGTGACAAGCACCTCGTCGACCGATTCGGTGATCACGTCGGTGGTATTCATCAGTATGCGGTAATCCACTCCGGGAGGGAAATAGGGCTTTAGTTTCTCAAGCTCATTTTCCACAGCGTGAGCCACATCGAGAGCATTGGCCGACGGACGCTGCATGATGCCGAGCAGGCCTGCCTCACGACCTGAGACACGGCTGGTGTTACCGTAGGAATTGCTACTCAACTGCACATCGGCCACATCTTTCAGACGAAGCACAGATCCGTCGCTGCCGGTGCGCAGAATTATATCACCGAACTGCTCGGGCGTCGTGAGTCTTCCCTTCGATGTGAGTGTATACTGAAACGAGGTGGCCTGTGACACCGGCGGAGCACCGACCGAGCCAGCCGACACCTCCATATTCTGTGATTCTATTGCAGCCGCCACATCCGACGGTGTGACGCCGCGGATGCGCATGGCTTCAGGGTCGAGCCATATCCGCATCGAGTATTCGCCACCGCCGAAAGCATTGACTCCTCCGACTCCATCAAGACGGCTGATTGCATCGACGATGTGGAGCTGAGCGTAGTTGGTGAGATAGAGGGCGCTGTAACGTTCGTCGCCCTGCAGAGCCACGAAGAGCAAAATATCCGAGGACTCCGACATCACATTTATCCCCTGCCGTGTCACCGCCGACGGCAACTGAGGCGAGGCCTGGTTGACCAGATTCTGCACTTTGATGGTGGCGTCGTCGATGTCGACACCGTTCTGGAATGTGATGGTTAGATCATAGCTGCCGTCCGACGAGTTGGAACTCATGTACATCATCCCCTCTACGCCGTTGACAGCCTCCTCGATGGGGACACCGACGGTCTCGGCCACGGTAGTGGCATCGGCGCCCGGATAAGTGGCGTTGAGACGCACCGTGGGAGGCGTGATGTCGGGATATTGGGCGATCGGCAGCGTCTTCACCGTGATGACACCGGCCATAATCATTATTATGGCAAGAACCGTGGCAAAAATGGGCCGGTCGATAAAAAATCGTGAAAACATAGTTGGCAGGTATCGGTAATTGACGGAGTATCAGTTGTTGACGGGCTTGACTTTCATGCCGTCGCGCACCTTCATCAGGGCGGTGGTCACATAGCGGTCGCGGGGAGTGAGGCCTTTGCTGACTATACGGAGAGTGTCATTATAGAGGTCGCCGGTCTGAATGGGCGTATAGACCACCTTGTCGGAATCATTGACCAGATACACGAATTTTCCCAACTGGTCGGTGCTGATCGAAGCATCGCGGATAAGGATAGCTGCCGTGTCGACAGCTACCGGCAGATGTACGTTGCAATACATGCCGCTGCGCAGCTCACCTTTGTGGTTGTCGATGAGCAGACGGAGAACCACTGTTCCTGTCGACTCGCTCACATGCGGGGCCGTATAGTCGAGTTTACCCTGATAGGTGCCGACAATGGTGTCGCCGAAAGTCACCGGCACGTTGTTGTAGTCAAGCAGATCCTCCTTTAGACCGTGCTGCATTTCAAGGAAGCGGTCGGTCTCCACGGAAAACATCACGTAAAGCTGCCTGTCGCCATAGACGCGGGTCAGCACCTGAGGCTGCACACCACCGCCAACATATGCACCGGCGCCGAGGGTACTCTCGGATATACGCCCCGAAATCGGGGCACGCACCGTGCAATATCCCAGATTGGTGCGTGCTGTCGACAGACTTGCCCGGGCCTGGCGGATAGCGGCCTCGGTCTGCTTCACTCGGCTGTCGGCCTGGATTACCTCCATTTTCGAGACGGCGTCGGACTCGAGAGCCTTGGCCAGCGCCGCAGCCTGTTTCACGGCGAAATCATGTTCGGCGGTAGCAGTTTCCAGCGCGCCCTGCGCCGAATTTACATCGTCGAGATAGGTCGAGGATTCGATAATGTAGAGCGGCTGCCCCGCCGTCACATACTGGCCATCCTCAAACAGCACTTTTGTGATGGTGCCGTTGACGCGAGCCACCACATCGGCCGACGACACGGCGGCAAGAGTGGCAGGATAGGTTTTTCGGAGCACAAGTGAATCCACCACGGGGGTGGCAACCGACACCTGCTCCAGAGGTGCGGCATCGCTGCCGGCCTTTTTATGGCAGCCGGCGAGGGCCGTTGCCATCACTGCCGCCGCCGACATGGCGACAAGGATATTGTTGCTGACTCTTCTCATGGGAAGTTATATATTATTTGCTTGAATTAAGTAACTGGTCGAAATTATTTTAATGTTTATTCGAGGAAAATTTTTAGAAGATTTTACTCGATGAAGAAGGAGTGTAGCGAGCTACACGACTGATGAAGAGAGAAAAAGATTCAAAAATTTTTCCGAAGAAACATTGAAATAAATTGACCGGTTAGTATAAAATAATTTTGAACAGTTACTTATCAGCGGAATCGTAGACGCCTCCGCCAAGTGCCTCATAAAGCTGAACCAGCGCCAATAACGCCGATGCCTGCGACTGAACAAGTTCGCTTTCACCGCTGAGCGCATTGAGCTGGGCATCGACCACATCGGTCATTGGCGACAGCGAGTTTTTGTAACGGTCGACAGCCAGAGTCAGCGCTTCCTGATTCTGCACACACAGCTGCTGCACGGCCTCGATGTGGCGCAATGCAGCCGCGTAACTGTTGAATGCATTGTCGGCCTCCCCTACTGCGTTCATCACAGTGAGGTTATAGCTGTCGATCGCCTCCTGCATCGCCTCGCGTGCCGAAACAAGATTATATTTGCGGGCAAACCCGCTGAACATGGTCCAGCTGAGCGTGGGGGTGACCTGCCAGTAGAATGAATGACGGCCAAACAGATCTCCCGCGCGATGCGCCTCGGTTCCGGCCGACCCTTCGAGAGTGAGTGTGGGGAGGAAATCCTTCCTGGCCACCCCCACGCGCGCCGCAGCAGCTGCCAGCTGCATCTCGGAGGCCACTACGTCGGGACGCCTGCGGAGCAGGTCGGCGGGGATTCCCGCGGGGAGCTGTGGCGTCCAGTTGGGGAGCGGGGCAGGCTGTCCGAGCATGGCCTCGGCGTCACGCGGCCACATGCCGGTGAGGATGCCTAAAGCTGTCATCGACTGGTGGATCGATGCTTCGAGCATGGGAATCGAGGCTGTGGTCGAATAATAGGTCTGCCACGCCTGAGCCACATCGAGCTTCGATGCTATCATGGCGTCGAAACGCGCCTGCGCCTTTTTCACAATCTCCATCTGGCTTTCGCTGTGAGCCTTGGCAACCTGGAGCAGACGCTGCTGTTCGCGCAAAGTAAAATATGTGGAGGCAATCTGCGCCGAGGTCGACACCATCGCCGCGGCAAAGTCGGCACGACTTGCGCGATAGTTTTGGCGCTCGGCTTTCACCTGCGAGGCTATCTTGCCGAAAATGTCGATTTCCCAACTGGCTGTGAGTCCGGCTTGAAAATATGATACGCCCGGAGCAGCTACAGGCCGGGATTCTCCGGTGGCTCCCGACGGCTGGTTTTTCACCCATCCGGCCTGCACCCCTACCGTAGGATACCAGGCGGCCTTGGCCTGCTGCATGGCTGCCCGAGCCATCTCGCGCCTGCGGGCGGCCATCCTCAGGTCGTAATTGTTTCTTACGCCCATCACAATGAGCGTGTCGAGTGTCGGGTCGGAAAATGCACTCCACCACCGGTCAGCCGGCCCCCCCGGAATGCTTTGGAGATTTTCAGGGACATACGTCCAGGCCTCCGGCATGCTGTCGGCAGTCAGAGGCTTTTCATATCCGGGCGTGAAATTCTCCACACCATATTCAGCATTATCCCTCTCATCTGAAACATGCTCCCGGGCTGCGACGGGCAACACGACAACCGAGGCCGCCAACATTCTCAGAACCAGTTTATAAAATGTAGTCATATAATGTTCTATATAATTGAAACGCGAACTCCACAAAAGGCCGGACTCCTACACATCCTATCGGGAGTATTCAGAATTAATAACAATCGAATCGTCCCTCCCGTTTAACATCCCCGTGATTTTCTGAGAAACGGTCGCGACGCCAATAGAGCAGTCGCGACGCCAAAAGAACGACAGAGACACCAAAAGAGCGGATAAGGCCGAAAGGTCTTACCCGCTCTTCACGTTTCAACTATTTATTTATGAGAGCCTCAGTATCTGGTATCACTACCCAATAAAAAGGACGAGGGATGTTAGTCTTCACAACAGTGGTAATGCTGTCATACCCTTGAATTCTTTTTATCAATATAACAATGAAATCAGCAATAATGATATATCGGCAGGCGCTAAAAGTGTTTAAAAATTGTTTATTCCACAACAAATTATCACTCCATTAACGTCATTAAGTTAAAAATTTGCTGATATTAACTTTTCCGACAAAATTATTACTATTTGAGCGCATTACTTGGCGCCGAAGCTCTCATACAATCTCTAAAAGTTACGCTGGCATTTTGCCTGAATATACCGCACGGACTTTGCCTACGGGCAGACGCCCCTCCAGAAGCAGGGGCACACGTTCGGGAGTAGCCGAAATCCATGCATCCATATTGTCGGAGGTCTTTTTACCCGCTTTCGATGTGAAAGTGAAAGTGATGTGATAGGTTTTAAATCGTTTCTTGCCTATCTTTATCTCTTTGGTGCCATCGAAATGAATCTTAAGAATCTCTTTCTGACGTCCGGAAAACACGTTCAGACGCACGGTCTCTCCCGGGGCCATCTTATCGTAGTCGAGTTTGCGCATATAATAGAACGCGCTAAGCATGTCGAGGGTGGGACCGGTGGCCTCGAGTTCACGGTTGGTCACCTCCTCTGTCTTATCCTTCTTACGCTTTTTCCGGCGCACCACTTTGGCAGTGGTGGTGTTGCCGCTTCGCGAAAATACCAGATGGTCATGACTGAAATCGCCATCCTCATGCGCTATTTTTTCGTAAGTATAAGGGAAAAATGTGTCGCTGTCGATGGTGCCCCTGAGTGTATCGCGCACCTTGTAGATATGGTCGGCCCACGGGGCGGTACGTCCCGAGAGGTTGCTGAGGAAACGGTCGGCACCTGTGTTAGAGGTGGTGATGGTGACGGTTCCGGCCTTCTTGTTGATCAGGCCCCATTTAAACATGACATCGTAGGAGAGTGTCTCCTCGGGCACGCGCCAGCCGTCGGCACTCGCAGGGATGATTGCGGCTACAGTCAGCAACAGAAGCAGAGCCACACGGCCTCTGCACACAAAGTCTGATATTATTCGTTTCATAACATTCACTTAGACCATCCCGGCGTGACAAGGTTTAAATCGAGGTCAGTCGACGACACCGTGGACTGCTTCGGCGTCGGGAATATAGCGGCAGATCATGTGGCCCACTTTCAGCTGTCCGTCAATATATAGCGGGATGCGGCTGTCGGAGGCGTCGATGAGCACATCGAGCGTGTCGGTCACTTGCCGGCCATCGTGGTCGAGTGAGAATGAGAGAGATACGGCGTAAACCGGATAGGTGGTGTCACCTATCGTCCATTGTCGGCGTCCGTCGTAAACAGCCGTAAGCGTTTCGGGAGTGGTGCCGGCAAAGACATTGATGGTGGTTTTATCACCAGGATTCATTTTTTCGTAATCGAGCTGACGCATATAATAGAACACGGCAAGCAGATCGAGGGTAAGGCCGCCACCGTAATGGCTTACGCGTGAGCGCACCACCTCGCCGTCGGGTAGCCGTTTCACTATTTCTCCTGCCGTCGATGACGCTGATGTGTCGTAAGTGATGGTCTCTATCGAAAACTCACCCTCTTCCTGACTTATGCGCTGAGTGTAGACAGGCTGAAAAGTATCTGACATAATCTGACCCGAAATGGTGTCTCCAGCCGTATAGACATGCCCTAACAGATTCACCGAACGACCGGTCAGCGTCGACGTGAACGTGCCGCCTGCCGAATCGACTTCGGTAGTGAGTGTGGCCACGCCGGCATCGGCATCTATGAAACCCCATTTATAGTGTACGTTATAGTGCAGCGTCTCATCATCCATGCCCCACACTTTTGAACTCAACGGCAACAGCATTGCCAGCAAACCTAATATTGTAAATAATTTTCTCATAATTCCAATGTTGAAAAATACTTACAATAAAACACCCTGAGCCAGCAAGTGGTTCAGGGTGTTTATGTTAAATAGCGATTTACAGTATCAGGATAGCGACGCCGCAATCAGCTGCCCATGGTGCGGAGCAATTCGTCGTTGTCGCGGGTCTTTTCCATCTGCTCCTTCATGAATTCCATGGCCTCGATGGAGTTGCGGTCCGACAGGAAGCGACGGAGCACCCACATGCGGTTGTTGGTCTCGGGACGTATGAGCAGGTCATCGCGACGGGTAGAGGAAGCCATGATATCAACAGCAGGGAATATACGCTTGTTGGAGAGCTTGCGGTCGAGCTGCAGCTCCATGTTGCCGGTACCTTTGAATTCCTCGAAGATCACTTCGTCCATCTTCGACGATGTCTCGGTGAGCGCTGTGGCGATGATGGTTAGAGAGCCGCCCCCCTCGATATTGCGGGCCGCGCCGAAGAAGCGTTTGGGCTTCTGCAGGGCATTGGCATCCACGCCGCCTGAGAGAATCTTGCCGGAGGCCGGCTGGGCGGTGTTGTAGGCTCGTGCCAGACGGGTGATGGAGTCAAGAAGAATCACCACATCGTGGCCGCACTCGACCATGCGTTTGGCTTTCTCGAGCACGATGCCGGCGATTTTCACATGACGGTCGGCGGGTTCATCGAAAGTAGACGCGATTACCTCGGCATTGACCGAACGGCTCATGTCAGTAACCTCCTCGGGACGTTCGTCGATGAGGAGTATCATTATGTAGACCTCGGGGTGATTCTCGGCGATGGCGTTGGCGATATCTTTCAGCAGTATAGTCTTACCGGTTTTGGGAGGCGCCACAATCAGCGCGCGCTGACCCTTGCCGATGGGCGAGAACATGTCGACCACGCGGGTGGAGAGATTGTTGGTGGTGGCACCGCCGGTGAGGTTAAACTTTTCGTCAGGGAAAAGGGGTGTGAGATGTTCAAAGGGCACGCGGTCGCGGATAAACTCGGGTGCGCGGCCGTTGACTTTCAGCACCTTGGTAAGAGGGAAATATTTATCCCCCTCAGCCGGAGGGGCTATCTCGCATTCAACCACATCGCCAGTGCGAAGCCCATACTGTTTGATCTGCTGATGGGACACGAGGATATCGTCGGGCGACGGCATATAGTTGAAATCGCTCGAACGGAGGAATCCGAATCCCTGATTGTCGATTTCAAGCACGCCGCAGGCCTGGAGGAACCCCTCGAATTCGTAGCGGGGCATAGCTGCGGCAGCCTGACGGGCAAGTTTCTGCTGTTTCTTGTTTTTCTTGCCTCCCATCCCCTGCTGAGGCATCTGACCGGGTTCATGAATCATGATGGGACCGTTGGCAGCTGCATCCTCGCGTTCTTTCTGCGGGCGGGGAGTGAAACTGCGGCCACCGCCCATGCGGGGGAAGAATGAGCCGAACGATTCATCGACATTCCGGCCGAATACTCCGGGAGGATTCTTGCGGGGCTGCTCGGGCTGCCCCTGCTGCTGATTACCTTTAGAATCCTGGGGAGTGAAAGTGCGGCCACCCTGACGCTGCATGGGCTGTCGGGGATTGAACATGCCTTGCTGCTTCTGCGGTTCACGCTTCTCAGCTTCACGGGGCATCTCGTCAGCCGGAACTTCTTCCGTAGCCGTGGCTGTCACTGCTGCCGGCTCCTCAATGACAGCAGGGAGCATGGGGGCACCTTCAACCGGCGCGGGCAGCGCCTCAGCCTGCTCGGCAGCGGGTTCCTGCGCACGAGGCTTACGGCCACGTTTGCGGGGAGCTTGTGCAGTGGCATCGGCTGATGTTGCTGCGGTGTCAGCAGCGGCCTCGGCTTTAGGCTTACGGCCACGTTTGCGGGGAGCTGCAGCAGCGTCGCCACTTTCGGCGGCAGCGGAGGTGTCGGCAGCGGCCTTGTCGTCGGCTGCCTTCTCGGCAGTCTGCGCCTTAGGCTTGCGGCCACGCTTTTTCTCGGCAGGAGCGGGAGCTGCGGCCGAGAGATCAATTGCCTGCTGATCGAGTATTTTGTAAATAATCTCTTCTTTACCCAGACTCGTGGTTCTTTTCAGACCCATCTGGTCGGCAATGGCACGAAGCTGGTCCTCGGCCATATCCTGAAGATCTGCGATATTATACATGTATCTTCTTTTGATGCTTTTATGCTTATGGTAATATTCACACACTCCATGTGCCTCTATGCAAATGTGGAGGGCACATTTTCACTAAAAAGGTGTGGAAAGCTGATGATGGAAACGGCTAATGGAATCAGTTCCGTGCCGCTGGTATGAATTCAGGGAGGAATTCCGGTTAAATTAATCGCAATGTAAGCGACATCCCGAAAAATATCAGGGAGTGATTATCACTGCAAAGTTACGTATAATTATTAAATAAACAAACTTTTGCCAAAAAATATCTGTCATGACTCCAGACGCGCCAGTTCGTCGCCCGAAGCAAACCTGACGAGAAATGTGGAAATATCCGCATTGGAATAGAACGCCTTGAACGGTATAATCAGCTGCTCATTGTCGCCGTAAATCAGAACGATGTTGTTGCCCTTGACCCGGCAACCGCCAATATCGTCAGCGGCAATCGTAACGCTCTCGGGCAGCACTGCATTGTCAAGGCCCTCGGTAGCAAGATATTTCACTTTGATGGTGTTGTCATCATATAAGGTGACTCGCTGGGAATAGAGCAGCCTCGTTGCCCATCCGCGTCCCAGCAACGACATCCACGCCATTGCAATCATCGCCGGATAGACGATAAATAGCAGCATGGCGGCCACAAAGAGCCATCGGATATCGATGTAAAGCCCGATCACAAGCAGCACACTGACCGGCAATGCGGCAATCCACCAGTTACGCACCAGCGAATTCATTATTACGGTGTTGATTGCCGCCGACATTCCCGGACGAAAACAATCGGTTGAAAGTTCGCTCACTTTCCAAAAAACTTTTTTTGCCGCCGGCGCCGATTTAGACAGGAGAAACATGGCCGCCGAAGCATTGGTTGAACAGGAGTTTAAATATAATTGAATGCCATGCCGCGGCGGCCGTGAGACTGAAAGCGATAGGTCCGGAGGACTGAACGCGAGAGGTTTGAAGGACTGAACGCGAGGGGTCAGTAGGGCTGGAAGCCGGAGGTCAGCTGAACTGACGGGCTATTTCGTCGGTGAGCTGATACATCGGGATGAATCCTTTCGACTGTTTCATATCGCGGATCACATTGCCCTCATACACTTTGTCGGGATTGCCAATGAGGTCAAGTTTCATCACGGGCGCCCCGGGCCGGAGCATGAATTCTTTTAGATCAATCCAGATAATCGCCGGGGTCTCGGTCTGCTTGAAATAGTAGACGCGCTCTTTCTGATCGCTTACCGAGCGCCACTGCGTGGTAGAGATTTCAGGATTTTCAGGCTCGGAAATGCCGGTGGGAACGGCGCAGTTGCCGATGATTCCGAAAACGCCCGCAAGCGCAGTGCGATGGTCGGCATCTTTAGGCAGAATGCCCACATAGAACGAAGCACGGGCAAAACGGTCCTGACTGCGGTTGGTGCCGGGGAGCATGTTCATGCCACCCACAGCTTTCCAGTAGTCGGCTATCGCCAGCTGCTGGTCATAAGGGGGAGCATTGGTCAGCACCTGATACTCCTTGCCTTCATGGATGGAGATTTTGCCGTCGACATATTCCACTATGGCGCTGTTGCCGGTGTCATCGCTGATGGCCATATGCAGCGTGGTGGCGGAGCCGCCGGGCATCTTCGGTGCATTGATCTGAAAACTGTCGGCGCTGAGCGCTTCCACCGCTTCGTGCGTGGTCGCGAAATTATCGAGCACATAAGCGGCCCACAGAGCCGTCGACATGTATGGCCTCGGGTCGTCATCCGAAGCATAGAATGTGCCGGGAAGATACAGGAGGTTGCACACCAGCCCCATCTCGTTCATTCCTTCGTTGACGCCTACATCGTATCCTACAGAAACCACACTGCCATACTTCGATGTCCACGTGATCGACCGGTCAGTGTCGTAGCTGCGGCGGGTGACGCCACGGGGATACACATAAAGGTTTGTGGGAATCGGGGTGCGCCAGTCGAGCGTGCGGCCGGTGATTACGGCATTTTCGCCTATATAAGTAACACGGGTACAGGCCTCTGCCTCCCCGGGGAGCATAGCTGCAAGCGACAAGGCTGCTGCTAAAGTCATTAATGCGGTGCGATGGAGAAGTTTCATAGTGTAAAGAGAATATGCGGCGCCTGAGGCGACGCCGCTCTATTCTCTCTAACGTCGTTCTTCCCCATTCTGTTCACTCGGCTAAAGGTAACCGGCCGAAACTGTTTTGAACAGATATTTATCAATCGAGCGAGTGAATCACCAGACCGGAACGGAGTTTAGGCTCGAACCAGGTGGTTTTCGGGGGCATGATGTTGCCGGAGTCAGCAATATCCATCAGCTGCTTCATCGACACGGGATAAAGTGCAAGCGCCACGGCCATCTCGCCTGAGTCGACACGCGCCTTAAGTTCGCCTAAACCGCGGATGCCGCCCACGAAATCTATCCGGCGGTCGGTGCGCAGGTCGGTGATGCCGAGTATGTCGCGCAGAATGAGGTCGGAGGAGATTGTGACATCGAGCACACCGATGGGATCGGCGTCGTTATAGCGTCCCTCGCGGGCTGTGAGCGAGTACCAGCGGCCATCGAGATAGAGCGAGAAGTTGTGGAGTGCGGCGGGGCGGTAGATTTCCGTGCCCTTATCCTCCACAATGAAATCCTTCTCGAGCGCTTTCAGGAATTCAGCGGGGGTGAGACCGTTGAGGTCGCGCACCACGCGGTTGTAATCGATGATGCGCAGATGAGATGCCGGAAACGCCACAGCCATGAAGAAATTATACTCCTCATCGCCGGTGTGGGAGGCGTCGGCTGCCGCCTTTTCAAGACCGACACGGGCGGCGGCGGCTGAACGGTGGTGTCCGTCGGCAATATAGAGGTGAGGCATGGCGGCAAACTCTGCGGTGATGACAGCTTCGTCGGCAGGATCATTGACAACCCAGAAATGATGGCCGAAACCGTCATCCGAAGTGAAATCATATTCGGGTGTGCCGGCCGAGACCTTGTCGATAATCTGCTGAAGGGCGGCATTGTCGGGGAAAGCGAGGAACACAGGTTCGATGTTGGCGTTGTTCACTTTCACATGACGCATGCGGTCATCCTCCTTGTCGCGGCGGGTGAGTTCGTGCTTCTTTATCACGCCGTTGACATAGTCGTTGACATTTGCAGCCAGCACGATGCCATACTGCGTGCGCCCATCCATGGTCTGGGCGTAGATATAATAATGTTCGTCGGGATCCTGAATCAGCCAGCCGTTGTCGCGGAACTTGCGGAAGTTCTCCACGGCCTTGTCATACACCCGGTCGTCATGCTCGTCGGTACCGGGGACGAAATCGATTTCAGGTTTGATGATGTGGTAGAGCGACATTTCGTTGTCGCCGGCCTCGGCGCGTGCCTCCTCGGAATTCAGCACGTCGTAGGGGCGCGAAGCCACTTTTTCGATCAGTTCCTTCGGGGGACGGATCCCCTTGAAGGGCTTAACTTTTGCCATTGTATTTTAGATAGAAGATTATCACATGCGGATTTTGCGGACCGTGCTGCCCCGGCGCTCGATCACCACGGCTCCGGCAGTCGGGCAGGCGATGCGGCGACCCATGATGTCGAAATACTCGGCGGGGGCGTTGCTGTCGTCAATATCGGCCGAAACATTTTCCACGCCGGCATAATCCGGCAGCGGAGCTGCCTCAGTGTCATCGCGTTCGGGTTCGGGGGCATCGGGGGTTTCGAGATAATTGCCAAACTGTTTTTTGAGCCAGTTGATTTTGGCCGAGAGGCGGTTTTTCACTTTAGCGGCCTTGGCAGGCATGCTGGAATTGTCGGCTACAGCCTGTCCGCCTTCGGGATGGGGCTTTCCGTCCCAACGTTTGTGATCGGCTACGGCAGCTGCACGGAGATGTTTCTCATACAGGTCGATGTCATCGACGAGACCTTTATAGCCGTTGTTCATGAACCATAGCCATGTGGCTTTCACTTTGTCGTTGAATTTGGCATTCTGACGGATGGAAGGAATCCATGTGTTGCCGTAGGAGTCGCAATCATAGAAGAAAGCATCATCATTGCCCGACCATGCATTGCCGAAGTCCCACAGAGGCGAAAAATGCCACTTCTGCCCTTCGCCGCGGTCGCGGAAAAGGTAGGTGGAACCATGATACGACTCGGTGTGCGACACAATCTCCTCTACAAGATAGTATCGGACAGCGTCATCAAGGTCGAGATATTTCCAGAGGTCGTCGGAGTTCTCTCCCACGAGGTTGTTCATAGCCTCGAACTGGTCGGTGATGAAACGTTTCTGAATTTCGGAATATTCCTCGGGGGTGTCCCAGGTCACGCGCAGCCAATCGAGCCACTGATCGGGGACACATGACTGCTCTGCCATCTGTATCTGGTTCTCCTCGTCGTAGTTATCGAGTTCCACCAGATAGCCGCCCGAGATGAGCGTGGGGTCGGAAACATTGTCTTCAAGCTCCTGAATGTCAATGCGGTTTTTCTCGATACGGATCGACTCGGTGAGGAAATAGAGGCCGCGGTAGTCGCCATTGATCACCACTTCCACAGGCTGCTGCGAAGGTGTCCAGGGCAGACCGATGCGCTTGCCGAGATTGAAGCCCACATAGTTGCGCATGTAGCCGAAATTGTCATCGGCATGCGCGAGGATTGCAAAATGCTTGCTCTTGCTCAGGCCGAGCATTTTCTGTTTCTCTTTGAGTTTGAGTTTGAAAGGCTTCTTGGCAAATCCTTTGCGGGTCCAGTTGCCGCGGGCCTTGATTTCAAGAGGCAGGGGAGCCTCTCTCGAGCCTATCGAGGCTGCACCTTCGGCTTCCATCCATTCGCAGCCGTTGAGGTCGAGCCAGTATTCGGCAAAGCTGAAATAATTCTTATGTGCGAGATTCATATCGATGATCTCGTTGTTGAGCGCGCTCTTGCTCTCATCGGTGTACACATTAATATATAGCACCGGGAGTGTGCCCGACAGGCCCTCCACAGGGGGCAGGGAGGCTTCCACCTTCAGCGTGATATCCTGATCGGGCACGTAGTCAAACGAGAATGTGACATCTTTCAGAGTCACACAGTCGAAATTCTCGCCGTGGCCACCGCTCGCCTGACAGTGCATCAGATAATCGCCGGAGCCGGTGACAGTCACATTCTGCCCCACAGGCGTGCTGTAGATTAAATGAACATTGGTCCAGTCTTCGCCCGCAACCTTGAACTGACCCTCGAACGAATCGAGATGCAGGCTGTAATGGCCATTGTTTTCAGTGAAACGGTATTCTTCGCTCGCATTCCACTGGTTGATGTGACAACGAAGATATAGAGCGGGGTTCTGAGCAATCAGCCCGCAAAACGAGCCGATCAGCACCGATAATAGCAAGGTTAACGTTTTTTTCACGGAAAAGCTGTATTAGAATGGATGATAGAATGTAAGTTTCAAATAAAATTAACTGGTTTTGTAACTGTATATACGATTTTTGTCAAATTAAAATTATATGCATCAGCATGACTATATTCGCAGCCCCAAAGTTAGCAAATAAATACCACACTTGCAAGTTTGTATAGATCCAAGTGGCAACTTACAAGTTTGTCCCCTTAAAATACCCTCCCGAAAAGGAAGTCGAATGAGTAATAATTCCTACATTTGCACCGAAGATCTTTATTCCGAAAGCAATATTCTTTCATCAATACTTACATTAACTTTATGAAATCAATCTTCCGCAACGTGCTCGCGCTGTGCATCGCAGCTCTGGCGTTCACATCGTGCTCTCCCTCCATGGAATCTATCGTGGAGGAGGCCAACAAACACTGCCCCATCAAACTCAAAGGCATGGGCAAAATCGAATCTCTTGAATTCGAAAACAATACCCTCACCTACAACTGCCTTGTCACCACCCGCAACTTCAACCTCTCCGCAATGGAAGGCCATGAAGAGGAGATGAAGTATGCCTTTCTGACCATGCTTCCCGACATCCTCAACAGCAAAGGCAACGAGGCTATCACAAAGAAACTGATCGACGACAATTCTTCGCTCGCATTCCACCTCTACTCCAAAGGGATCAAGAATCCCCGTCTGAAAGGCCCCAAGGCCGCCGACATCACGGTTACTTTCGGTCCCGAAGATCTCCGTCAGGTGGTTGACGGCAAAGTTGATAACTCTCCCGAAATCAAGCTCAAATCCATGACCGCCCTGAGCAATCTGCAGCTTCCCCAGCGTATCGACAGCGAGACTACTTTCGCCGCCGTAGTGGCTAAAGACAACAATGTCTACTACACTTATGAAGTTGACGAATCGCGCGATCCCGAGACCATGACTCAGATCGAAGCCAACAAGGATCAGCTGCGCGAATTCCTCGCCCAGACCGTTAAAAGCAAGGATCCCAACATCCGTCAGGTCACCAAGCTCTGCAAGGAGGCAAACTACGGCGTTGTTTACCGCTACGTCGGCGAAAAATCGGGCAAGACCCTTGAGTTCGCTTTCACCCCCGCCGACTTCTGATTCTACCGACAGAATAATTCCGGCAGAAAATAACACAAGAGGGTGTGTCATAATGGCTCCCTCCCATCCGGATATAAAAAGCGCTGTGTCAAGCATTTTGACACAGCGTTTTTTTACGTTTAGTATTTAATAGGCTGGAACCTGTAATCAGGGGTTATTTCACATATTTCAGTGAATCGGCCAGGAAGCGATCTGTAAAATTAATATATACATCGGGGGTGAAGGTCATTTCGCCGAAAACAATGCGCTTGCCTATGGCATAAAGGTCTACACGGACGAAACGGAAACCGGCCGAGAGTTTCGCGGCCACCTCAAGCATCTCGTCGTAGACCTCGGGGCGGGGCATCTCGTCGCAACCCGGACGGCGCACACTGTCGGCCACCGGCTGCCACCGTCGGTCGTAGACCATGTTGAATGTTTTATGAGAGTTGGGACGCCTGCCCGAGTAGAAGAGCACGAATTCCGGGCGACCGTTGAAACAGAAGAACTTATAATCGTAGGGGAGTTCATCCGTTTCGGGATTCTGGATGAGATATTCTTCAGCGAGAATCATCGGTTTGATGGCAGTGTAGTGCGGCATAGCCGAGAGTTTGCCATAGGGATATGACATCCAGTCTTTTAGGGTGGCACGCATGGCTTTCTCGTCGCGTGGTTTGTCGGCCCGGAGAATCATATTGGTGCCGCAGCCGTTGTTGGTTTTCACCACACAATCGGGCGGAAGTATAGAGAAATCCACGTCGGAGACTTTCTCCCACGAGCCGATCAGACCGGTGAGATATTTCTCCCCTATCCGCTCCTTTACGAAATCGCGCACGGCAAGCTTATCGGTGAGACGGGCAAGTTCATCGAGCATCTGCCGGTTACGGATTGTTTTATAATAATCGGCAATTATCCACCCCTGTAGTTCCGTGGGATTTTTTATATTGAGTTTTTTGCCCGACTTCACCCAATAACGAAATTTATAAAGGGTTTTGGGCATCAGACCTAAAAAGGGGGCGATGCACTTCAGAACGAAGTGCACACCTTTTGAACGGTTGATAAGGTTTACTTCTCTAACTTTGTCGTCATTCATAATATTTTAAGATTTCATTTTTATTGCGGTGATGATGCGCTCGACTGTACCCTGCTCGCGGCGATACGAAGGCATCAGCGGCTTGCGGCAATGACATGTGCAGAGATTGCTGCGGCAGATGTTGGCCTCGGGAATGCCGGCACGGCGAAGCGCTATGCAGTTGGCTTCCTGAAGGTCAAGATGAGGTTTGCGGCCCGCATCACCGTCGACTACGGCCTCGCCAAAGCCGGCGGCGGTGAAATCGGCCGCAAGTTCGGCCGACACTTCGTAACAGTCGCGGCATATCGACGGACCGAACCACACTTTGATTGCCGTTGGAGAGGCGCCGAGCGCACGCAAGCGGTCGACGGCAACATCGGAAATACCGTTGACAGTGCCACGCCAACCGGCGTGAACGGCAGCAACGGCACGGATGTCGGGAGCGTATAACATTACTGGCACACAGTCGGCGGTGCGCACTCCCGGCATCAGCGAGTCGTCGAAGGTGACAAGGCCGTCGGTGTCGGGAAATTCCTGCCGACTGTCGGCAACGGCCACATTCGCCGTGTGGGTCTGAGTGGGCAGCAGCAACTCCCCGGGGAGCGGCTCTCCACAGGCATCGGGTATATAAACCCTTACCTCCGCGCCATCGTCGGCTATCAGTATCGACCGGTAAAGTCCTGCGGGATTTCTCATTTGAGCAGTCGGTCGTAAAAAGCGTCAAGTTCCTTTTTTACATTTTCAACCAGATAGTCGCGGCTGATTTCGAGGCTTCTTGCCCCCATTGTCTCGCGCAGCGAAGGGTCGGACGTCAGCGTCATTATGGCCTGATACATCCGGTCAATGTCAGCCGGAGGCACCAGCAAGCCGTTCTCTCCCTCTCTGACCACCGAGGGGATGCCCCCCACCGGAGTGGAGAGCACTGGCAATCCGTAGGTCATACCTTCGAGAATGGAGATGGGCAGACCTTCGTTGTGCGAGGGGAGAAAAAACACGTCGACCGAATTAAGCAAAGTCGCTTTCTTTTCCGCGTCGGCCCACCCTTCATAAGAGAGGACATCGGAGAGTCCCAGCCGGTCGATGTCGCGTTGCAGCCTTTCACCTTCGCCATTTCCGGCCATGTGAATCATCACTTTGCCGCTTAGTTGCGAGTGATATTTCTCTGCCATTTTCACCACATCGAAACATCCTTTGCGGTCACAAATCACGCCGACAAGGGCGAAATGCACACGACCGTCACCCACCGGGTGGCGATCGATGCGAGCGGGTGGCACCGGATTGCGGATAGCGATGACGTTGCTGCATCCCTTGCTTTCAAAAAATTCTTTCCAGAAATCCGAAAGCGCCACCACGGCGTCGACCCGGGCAAGAGTTGCCCGCACGGCATCGGTGTTGGCCGCATAGAACTGCTCAAATTCAGCTCCGTGGCAGTGAAACACCGTTTTCTTTCCGAAAAACGAAGCCACATTCAGAAATGCGCGCTTACGGAAAAAACTTACTCCGGAGCACACGTGCACGTGCACCACCTTGATTTTGCGGTCGATGAGCAGTCGCCATATAAATTGTGACATCGATGCGATGCCCACCATGATTTTTTTGGCAGTGCTACCCTCTTTCTGCGTAAAAATAATTTTGAAGGGGTCAAACACCGTGGCATAGGCGTCGATTACTGATCTCATGCCGCCGCGTCCGGCAGGCCCGAGAAACAGGATTTCTTCGTCGTGGTTGTGTGGCATAGTAGTAGTATGTGGTTTATCCTCGGTTCAGTTGTTGTCGGAGGCCGGAGGGTCGAGAGAATAACCGTTTGCGTCGAGTGCCCGGCGATATTCCGCCGCCTTGCGCAGATGTGTGGCGTAGTCGCTCGTGAAATCGTGATAACCCGAGAAGTCGGCTTTGGCACACATATAAATATAGTCGTGAGCGGGTGCGTCGAGCACGGCATCGAGAGTACGCAAGTCGGGAATTCGGATGGGCGATGGGGGGAGTCCGGCATAGCGGTAGGTGTTGTAGGGAGAATCCACATTAAGCATAGCGCCGCCCACGCGCTTTATAGCAAAATCGCCTATGGCATATTTCACCGTGGGATCGGCCTGCAGACGCATGCCGCGGTCAAGACGGTTCATGTACAGGCGGGCTATCATTCCCCTTTCGTCGGGCTTGTTGCTCTCCTCCTCGGCGATGGATGCGATTATGGCCACCTGGTCGGGGGTAAGCCCTATGGATGCGGCCTTCGCCTTGCGCTCCGGGGTCCAGAAGCTGTTGTAGTTCGACAGGATTTTTTCGATAACTTTGTCGGGCGTCGAAGTCCAGTAGACTTCATAGGTATCAGGCGCCATACGACCCAGCAGCATTTCCGGGGTCACATTCAGAAGTCTGGCTTCGTTGCGGAACGCCTCCATAAACTCTCCGTCGGCCCAGTCCATGCGCGCATTCAATCGGCTTTCGAGTTGCGGCAGGGTGCGGATATTGTTGAACGTGAGCTTTACAGGGGTCTGTCGGCCATTTTCAAGACGGCGCGCCACACTGATGGCCTTGTCATCCGGCGCAATGAGATAGGCGCCGCGCGCCTTGGCCGGGTCGCCGCTCCAGTATCCCATCACCTTGCGGGCAAACCGGTCTCCTACGGCTGCTTTGAGCGAATCGGCAACCTGCTGCTCCGTGGCGCCGTGGGGAATCCTCACCCATGCGGGCTCCTCGCCGTCGTAGCGGCTTGCCATGACCGTGAAATGCCACACGCCCCATCCCATAACAAAAATGCAGATGGCCGTGACTAATATTTTTCGGAAAGTGTGGGAGCGTTTGCGCTTCCGTCCGTTTGACTTTTTGTTGGCCTGATTATCTTTCATACCGATTTTTCGACCCCCAAAATTACAAAAATTTCCCCGAACGACAAAAAAAGCGGAGTGCCTGTAGAGGACACTCCGCCTTATATCGTGAATTCCGGAAGCGGAATCAGTTCTTTTTGCGGTCGCCGTAGCGCGAACGGAATTTGTCGACGCGGCCTGCGGTGTCGACCAGCTTCTGCTTGCCGGTGAAGAAAGGATGCGAGGAAGAGGTGATTTCAAGCTTCACCAGGGGATAAGTCTCGCCATCGATTTCGATAGTCTCCTTGGCAGCCACGGTGGAATGAACGATGAAAGTCTCTTCATTCGACATATCTTTGAAAACTACTTTGCGATAGTTGGAAGGATGGATGTCTTTTTTCATTTTATTAAGTAGTTGTTTTGTTCGTTAATCGGGCGTCGTTGGTAGGGCGACTTGAGTAATGGCCTGCAAAAGTACGCATTTTCTTTTAAACAGCAAAGTCTTTTTACAAAAATTTCACAAACCGGATTTACCAACCTGTCAAAACCACTCTTTCAAACCTATCAGCTAAAGCAATATGGCAAATCATTAGTTAAAATAGTGTTAAAGTCAGAATTCAGCGAACACAACTAAAAAAATAGTTAATACCTTTACGTCGTAAAATCTTCGGCTGATATGCCGTAACAAACTATCATCACATTTATGACACGACTGCTGACATCGCTCATCTATCTGCTGACGGCCACAACTATCTTCGCGCAAATTAACGTTAGGGGCACGGTTGTCGACCGCGAGACCGACGAGCCTGTTGTCGGAGCATCGGTAATAGTCAAAGGGGCTGACGGCAAAATAAAAAAGTTCGCATCGTCGAAAGCCGACGGCAGTTTTGCCATGACAATGCCATCGGTCAGCGGGTGCCGGCTGGAAGTTACCATGATGAGTTTCGCCAGGCAGTCGATGCCGCTTGACAACGTCGAGTTCCCTCTGATCGTGAGAATGGAGCCGGGCACAACTTTGCTTAAAGAGGTCACTGTCAAGGCCGACCGGATTCGCGAGCAGGGCGATACCATCTCTTACCGTGTCGGCAGCTTCGCTCAGGCACAGGACCGCTCCATCGGCGACGTGTTGAAACGTATGCCCGGCATAGATGTGGCCAAGAGCGGCAAAATACAATATCAGGGCGAGGACATCAACAAATTTTATATTGAAGGTGCCGACCTCCTCGGCGGAAAATACGGCATCGCCACCAACGGTATCAGCCACGAGGATGTGGGTGCGGTCGAGGTAATGGAGAACCACCAGCCCATGCAGGTGCTTTCAGGCATCGCGTTTTCCAACAAGGCGGCAATCAACCTCAAACTGAAAAACAAAGCAAAAGCCACCTGGAGCTTCCACGGCGATGCCGGCGGCGGCTATTCGTGGGAACCCGCAGGCGCGATATGGGACGGAGAGCTGTTTGCCATGGCCGTAATGCCCGGATTTCAGAACATCACAACACTGCGCACCAACAATACCGGCGAAAACCTTTCATCGTCGGGAACCGACTTCTTCGCCGAAAACCGACAGACCGGATTGAGCCGACAAGTGAGCATAGGACTGCCCGGTGTTCCCTCTCTAAGCGACAAACGGACGCTGTTCAACCGCTCCTTCCTCGTATCGACCAACAATCTGTGGAAATTCGGGCGCGGCGAGTTCAAGGCAAATATCGATTATTCTTTTAATCGGGTCGAGGCGGCAGCCGAGAATATCACCACCTACTTTCTCAACGAAGAGGACCGACTGATCTCCGAAAATCGTAGCGGCACCGAACACAGTCACTCTCTCAGCGGCAAATTCATCTATGAGCTGAACCAAAAGACCGCATTTATCAACAACACGCTCCAGACCAATATAGACTGGGATGACTTGAACCTGGCCACAACCGGATCGCTACCCAACAGACAGTCGGCAAAGTTGCCCGATTACTATGTCAGCAACAAGTTCAAACTGATCAAGCGCTTCAAAGGGAACCATCTTGTGACATTCCATAGCGTGAACGAATGGGAATCACTGCCGCAGACGCTCAATCTCGACATGAACGGTCAACATTTCCGGCAATATATCTCCGATCACGCTTTCTATACCCATGAGAGCGCCGCTTACGCATTCAGCATAAAGGGCGTGACGCTGAGCCTCGAGGGTGGCATAAAGGGGTATATACGTTCCATGGACTCACAGTTGCCCAATCTCCCGGAGGAACTCCCCGGACTTACCGAAAACGTGGTCAACACCAATTATATAACTGTGTATGCAACGCCAAGGCTGGAATATTGGGTGCGCCGTGTAAACCTCTCGCTCAACCTGCCCGTAAGCTACGCCCATTATAACTTTGACAAGGCGATTGCCAACCACAACGAACTCTATTTTTCTCCATCGCTCAATTTTAACTGGAAGCCGAACAACCGCTTTTCAGGCTCTCTGCGCGGAGGCCTCGGACGATCGCCGATGAATCTCAACCTTATCCATCCGGGGCTGATAATGACCAACTACCGCACGCTGAAAGCGGGTGTGGATAATTTCTATAACTCATCGTCGCAGAACGTGTCGGCTAATTTCAATTACAAACACACGCGCCGCGGGCTGTTTGCCAACGGCATGGTGATGCATTCATGGACCCACCTCTCCTATACAATGGCGCAGCAGCTCTATGGCGACTATGTTGTCTACAGCTACGCCGATGCCGCGAACGACAGCAAAATGCTCATGGCGATGGGCAACATCGGCAAGACCCTCGACTTCATGCGCGGAAGCTGCAATGTCAACGGTTCGTTCAACCGCAACGAATCACACTTGCTTTCACAACGGCAGTCGGTAAATTCGGTCAGCACGGGCTGGAGCATCGGTGGCAAAATCAACGGCACCCCGTGCCGCTGGTTCAGCTTCGACTACCGCATAGACTATTCCGACAGCCGCCTGACCATGAACGGGATGAGTGAATCGTGGCTATCGACCATGGAGAATGAGCTAAGCCTCACATTTATTCCTCATCGCAAATGGCAGTGGACCGTCAGCGGCGAGCATTACCGCAACGAGCTGACCGAGCATAACTATAAAGACATAGTGATGCTCGACACCCGACTGACCTATCAGCTCAACAAGAGAATAGAATTTTCAGCGGCGCTTACCAACATTCTGAACAAGCGAAGCTACAACTACACCACCTACTCGCAACTCTCATCCTTCGAGAGCCGGCGACACCTCCGTGGCCGTCAGCTGTTATTCTCAATATCATTAAGGAAATAACCATCTTAAAAGAAATAACCGCCAAGCACTATGGACCCTATAATATTTCTCCCGCTTCTCGGATCTATAATCGGAGCCATCATCGGCGCTCACCTCCATAAGAAACTCAACAATAAAAAAGGAAATCAACAGAAATGAAAAGGATGGCAGCGACGCATCGGGTTCTCTCTTTGTCCCGGCATCGATCGTCGACCTGATCGAAACGGATTATCATTGAAACTGTCGGGTCATTCATAGACATGTCGAAATTTTTCTGTAACTTTGCTGTCAGAGTCGGCAAGGTGCCGGCATTACTCTAAGAGCTTGTTTAATAATAATCGTTTCGACATGAAATATCACTCCAAAGCATCTCTTTTCGCTATCGGCGCCATGGCTTTCATGGCAGGCGCTAATGTCAATGCGGGTAATTCCTGCATGGCGGCAACCACATTCGATCCCGACTCCGAAGCTGCCGACTCCGTGGCAGATTCCATCGCCGGTTTCGGATTCATCGACATAAAAGTGCTGCCCCACACCTCAGTCAAGGACCAGAACAAGAGCGGCACATGCTGGAGCTTCTCCTCCACCTCTTTTCTCGAGGATGAGCTGCTGCGCAAAGGTACCGACTCGCTCGACCTCAGCGAAATGTTTGTGGTGCGTCAGTGCTATCTCGACAAGGCCGACAAATATGTACGCATGTATGGCGGCTCACACTTCGCCGCCGGCGGTTCGGCGCTCGATGTTCCTTACGTTTTCGCCCGCTACGGCGCACTGCCCGAGAGTGTTTATTCCGGTCTGAACTATGGCGAGAAAAAGCATGTCCATGGCGAACTCGACGCCACTCTTAAAGCCTATCTCGACGCCATTGTCAAGAATCCCAACAAAAAGATTTCCACGGCCTGGCGCAAGGGCTTCGAGGGTATTCTCGATGCATATCTCGGAGAAGTTCCGGCCACATTCACCGTCAACGGTAAAAGCTACACTCCTGAGAGCTATGCCAAATCTCTCCCGCTGAACATGGATGACTATGTGTCATACACCTCTTTCACCCATCACCCCTTTTACACCGAATTCCCCATTGAAGTGCCAGACAACTGGTTGTGGGCATCTTCGCGCAACGTGCCGATGGAGGAGCTGAAAGCGATTGTCGACAACGCCATTGAAAAGGGTTATCCCGTGGCATGGTCGGCCGACGTCAGCGAGGGCGGTTTCAAATGGACCGAAGGGTTTGCCGTGATGCCGCGCGAAACCGACGCCGAGTCGCTTGAGGGCACAGAACTCTCGCGCTGGGTACATCTCTCCGACAAGGATCGCGCCTCGGAGCGTTTCGACATCAAGGAACCTGTAGAGGAGATGGAAATCACACAAGAACTGCGCCAGCAGATGTTTGATTCCCAGGAGACCACCGACGACCACGGCATGGAAATCATCGGCATCGCGCGCGACCGCAAAGGCAACCGTTATTACAAGGTGCGCAATTCATGGGACACAAATCAGATCTACGACGGTTTCCTCTATGTTTCCGAGCCATATTTTCTGGCCAAAACCGTAGGCATTCTTGTCAACAAGGAGGCTGTCCCCGCATCCGTTGCCAAGAAATTCAAGAAGTAAAGACGCAATCGTAAACCTGTTGTGACTACCGGGAGCCATACACCGCGTGTTCTCGCGCTGTTGACAGCCGCGGCCATCCTTGTCGCTTCATGCGGCAGAGAGGAGAGCCGCGGCCCCGTGACCCCCATACTTCACAACACGGCATGCGACATATGGCCCGACAGCATCGATCTTCACAATGGAGTCACAATGGCGGTGGCCGCCGACTCTCTGATGATTGTCCGCCGAAACGGAAACGCCGCCGACACCCTCGCCGCGCCGCCCCCCCGCGAGGGGGCGATGGCTTTCAGCTCGGGCATCCCGGTGCTCGATTTCTTCTACAGGCTCGAAGCGTCGACGGCGCCACATGAACGCTACTCACTCTGCACACCCTACGAAATCTATCTCAACCCGCTGCAGAGCGACCCGGCAATGGCTCTGCTCCGCTCCCGTCTGCACAACGACCTTGTTGTGCCTCAGGAAGTACACCGCATGGGATGGCCGCTGATAAACTGCAATGGCGAGTGGCTCCTTGCCGCCTCAGAACTGGCCAATGCCTCGGGCGACAGGCACTGGCTGTCGACGGTGAGACGCGTGGCCAGGCAGGTAGTCGACAACGATATGTCGATGAGTTTCAACCACACCACGGGGCTTTTCTGCGGTATTCCTCCCTACATGGCGGCTAATCCCGGCATATTCCCCAAGTGGATGCAGCCATCCGACATCTTCGCCCAATGCACTTCGGGGGTCAACGTAGCCTACTGTGCCGCCCTGCACAATCTGGAGAAACGATGGAACGGCGGCGCCTACGCATCGCAGACGCCTGAAAGCATCTATCTGAGAATGCCGTCCGACTCCCTGCTCCACACGCTCAAACGCCGCATGTGGCTCCCCAATCTGGGTTGCCTGAGCGCCCTGAGCTACGGTGTGCCCTATTGTCAGACTCAGCTGTCGGTCACCGACAACCTCGCACAGGGTATCGCCGTGCTTTCGGGTATCCTGCCCGACGCCATGGCCGGCGCCATAGTGAGCAAAACGCCCGTCGCGCAAGAGGGCGCCGAACTGTTCCATCCACAGCTTCCCGCGCTCCGCGGGTCGGTCACCTCCCCCGTGCCGCAGATGTTGCTGCTGTCGCTGCGTGCTCTCGCCGCCGCCCGCACCGGCAATGAGGCTGCCTATTCCGAGGCAATCGGTGCCCTCATGCATGGAGAAGCGCGCCGGCTTGCCGCCTCAGGCAAGCGCAAACCGGCATTCGGATCCACATTCACCTCATTGATAACAAGAGGCCTGCTCGGAATGCAATTCATGCCCGACGGTGTTTTCTTTGCCCCATACGTGCCCGAGAACCTGCCCGGCGACAAACAGATCTCGGGGCTACGCTACCGCGATGCTATACTCGATATCCACATCACCGGCACCGGCCGCGCAATCTCCACATACACCCTCGACGGCAAACCGGCCGACACATTCCTCCCCGCATCGCTCACCGGCAGGCACACCATCCGCATCACCCTCGCGGGGGCATCGGCCGACCCCGGCAAAGTGACTTATCAGCAGGGCACGCCTATGGCACCGCCTCCGCCCGTGGTGCACTGGCAGTCGCTGCGCCGCGCCACCCTCGCCCCGGGCATACCCTTTTCCGAGACAGATTCGGCCACAGCAAGCGAAGAGTCGCGCCCCCACGGCAACGACGACGGCAGCTATCTGGCATACCTCAACGGCATCCTCAGCGAAGAGATTCTATCGCCTAACTATCGCCTGTACAATGCTCGCCGCGCGGTAGTGGTTCAGGTGAGCTATTTAGCCGATTCGCGCTACAGCGGATTCTCCGCAGCCCCCTACATATACGCTCCTCCGTCAAGCAATTTCATTCTCTACGCATCCTCGCTTGCCAAGACCGGCACAAAGATACTCGAGGACCATACCCTCGCATCGAAATTTGTGGAATCCGACCGTTCGAAAAACCGCAACATCTCTTTCACATTCTTCGCTCCGCGCGAGGGGCGTTATCTGGTGCAACTGCGCTATGTCAGCGGGCTGGGGGTAGTCAACTCGCAGCGGCGTCTGGCTCTGAGACAGTTGCGCGTGGGCGGCCACACCGCCGCAGTGCTCATGTTTCCCCAGCTCACCGGCTCGGATATCGCAGCCGGAGCGGCACGCTCATGGCAGGAGATGACCGCCTGGACCAACGCTCCGGTAGTGACTCTGCAAAAGGGTGAAAACCATCTGCAGCTGCGATATTTCCAGGCATCGCCTGTCTATGCCGACCCCACGGCCAACGCCATTCTTTTCGACCAGATAAGAATCATTCCCATCGACTGATACGTTTAACAACTAACATTATACCTTCGCCAAATGAACAGATTTGCAATGATTTCCCTAAGTATTCTCACCGGCGCCGCCTCGCTTTTCGGTGCGAAAAAGGCGCCTATGGTTACCAATGTGGAACCTCCATACTGGTGGACCGACATGCAGGAACCCTCGCTTCAGGTGATGGTCACCGGTCCCGGCATAGCCGACGCGCGAGTGTCGGTAGCGCCATACCCCGGCGTGGAACTCACCGACACCGTGAGCCTCGATTCACCGAACTATAAATTTCTTTATTTCAACATCTCGCCCGAAGCCGCTCCCGGCAAACTCGACATCACTTTCAACCTGAAAGGGCGTAAATACACCCTCCCTTACGAACTGCGTCAGCGCGATCGTAAAGGTGAGGATTACGCCGGCTTCGATGCCTCCGACGTGCTCTATCTGCTCATGCCCGACCGCTTCGCGCAGGGCGATTTCGACGCGGCCAAAGCGCTTGAGGGAATGCAATATCCCATCGGGGCCGACCGCGAAGATCCCAACGGGCGCCACGGCGGGAACATCCGCGGCATCATCGACCGTCTCGACTACATCGACTCTCTCGGTGTAACCGCCATATGGAGCTGCCCTGTGCTCGAAAACGATATGCCGGGCGGTTCATATCACGGCTACGCCACCACCGACTATTACCGCATCGATCCCCGCTTCGGCACCAACGAAGACTGGCAGCAGCTGGTCACCGAGGCCAACAAGAAAGGCATAAAGGTGGTGATGGATATGATTTTCAACCATTCAGGCATAAGTCACCCCTGGGTAAAAGATATGCCCTCGAAAGACTGGCTCAACCACCCCGAGGGCGATGAGACCACCAACTTCCGCCTGTCGACACTTCACGACCCCTATGTCTCCGACTATGACCTTGACCACACTGTCAACGGATGGTTTGTAACGGCCATGCCCGACCTCAACCAGCGCAACCCTCATCTGATGAAATATCTGATTCAGAATTCCATCTGGTGGATCGAATCGTCGAAAATCAGCGGCATACGCATGGACACATATCCTTACGCCGACATGGAGGGGATGTCGAAATGGGCCGAAGCCGTGATGAAGGAGTATCCCAACTTCAACATCGTGGGCGAATGCTGGTATGCCAACGAGGCCGGCTCGGCTTTCTGGCAGAAAGGCAACAGGATAAACCCCAAAGAGACGAATCTCCCCACCGTGATGGATTTCAAACTCACCATTGACGGTCACAAGATGTTTGACCAGGAGACCGACCCATGGAATGGCCTGAATCACCTCTACGACCATCTTTCGCTCGATTTCCTCTTCCCCGACCCGCAGAAAATCCTCACTTTCATCGACAATCACGACACCGACCGCTTCCTGCAGGCGATGCCCGACTCTCTCGGTTCATGGAAGCAGGCCATCGCATTCCTGCTCACCTCACGCGGAATACCGCAGCTCTATTATGGCACCGAGCTGCTCATGAACGGCTCCAAAGAGGGTTCCGACGGCTATGTGCGCCGCGACATGCCAGGCGGATTCCCCGGCGACACCATCAACGCCTTCACAGCCGAGGGCCGCACACCCTTGCAGAACGAAGCCTGGGACTACCTCTCGAAACTGCTGCACTGGCGCCGCGGCGCCGCCAACGAGGTTATTGCCAAAGGCAAGCTCAAACATTTCATGCCCCAGAACGGTCTTTACGTCTATGAGCGCGAACTCAACGGCAAAAAAGTTGCTGTGCTGATGAACGGCACGAGCAAACCGCTCACCGTGACCATGGAGCGCACCTTGGAAATTCTCCCCTACGGCGAAACCCGCCGCGACATTGTCACCGGCGAGGATGTGACTATCGCTGAAAAGATGACATTCGCCCCCCGCCAGGTGATGATTCTCCAGAACTTCTGATCCTCCGCCGCATGAAACGAATCGGGATCCTGTCGGACACCCATTCCTGCTGGGACGAACGGTTTGCCCGCCATTTCGCCGACTGCGACGAAATCTGGCACGCCGGCGACATCGGCTGCGTCGACGTCATCCGCCGTCTCGAGCAGGTGTGCCCGATGGTGCGGGCTGTCCACGGCAATATCGACACCGGCGAGTGCCGCCGCTATTTTCCACTTATCCAGCAGTTTGAGACAGAGGGCACGAGTGTGTTCATGACTCATGTGGGCGGCTATCCGGGACGTTACGCCCCGGGGGTGACGCAGATGTTGCGCGATGCCCGCGCCCGCCTGTTTGTGAGCGGCCACAGCCACATTCTCAAAGTGATGTACGACAATCAGCTCGACTGTCTGCACATCAATCCGGGCGCCGCCGGCCACCATGGATGGCAGAAAACCCGCACGCTGGTAAAGCTCGACTTAAACGAAGGCGTGCCCTCCAACCTTGAGGTAATCGAGCTTGGCAAACTCACCGCCGATCCGCCACGCAGCATGCCCGGAATCCGAAATGTATGACCTCAGAACTTCAACAAGTAAATATGAAATTTAACAAAACCATATTCCTGATGGCTGTGGTCGCCGCAATGACTCTTGTAGCTCTCTCAGGTTGCAAAACCACCGAAGCCAATTACAAGAAAGCCTACGAAACTGCGGTAGAGAAGCGCAACGAGGCCTACACAGCCGATGAGGTTGCGGCCATGAACAAAGAAGAGGCGATTCCACGCACTGTGTTCCGCGGTGATTCAATACCTCTGCGAGGCATGCATGTCAACACCGTGAAACTTGATCCTCCGGTCGACGCCGCTCTGCGCTACAACGTCGTGGTAGCCTCGTTCAAGCAGAAATTCAATGCCATGTCGGTGATGACACGCCTGCGCGACGCCGGCTATTCCAATGCCCTGCTGCTCGTCGACCGCGATCTGAAATATTATGTCACGGCAGGCACATTCGCCGAACTCGCTCCGGCGGTGGAACTTATGCGCGAACTGCAGAAATCCTCACCCGTGGCGTTGCGTCTCCCCTACCCCTACATCCTCGAAAAAAGCTGAAAACCCTCCACATAGCAGCCCTCCACACATGGCGCTGTGTCAAAATGCTTGACACAGCGCTTTGAATCAACAAAGACCCCGATGCACAGTAGCACCGGGGTCTCCGTTATATACAGATGAACCTCCGACGAGGTTCGGGGATGGCGGATTACTTGTCCTGAACGAGGGTGAAGAGTAAATCTTTCTCGTCGTCGGGATTCTGCTGGATTTCAACCTTGCCTTCGCGGGCAAGCCAGCCGATTGCAGCAAAGATTTCTTCTTTTTTGAGTTTGGTTTCTTTTTTAAGCTGCTTGATACCAGCGACTACGTCTTTGCCATTAAGGGCATTCCATACGAGACCGGCCCAAGTGCCGATTGCTTCTGCGTTCATTGTGAATTGAATTAAATGTTAAACTGTAGAGCGAATTTAGATGCATTTGTGCCATTGACTGAGGCACAATGACTTTCGATTTTTGGAGTACTACAATCCATTAACAGTGCAAATTTATGTAAAAATTTATTATCCACAAAGTTATGGATTATATTTTTTGCTCCTCGAATAATATAACACAATTCAAAAGGTTAAGGTTCAACCCGTTACGCTTTTTCTTTATTTCTCCGATTTTTTTGTAACTTTGTGGCTGAATAGGTGTTATCTATCGTAAGAGCTTGTGTTCCAATGCTTGTTTAATAACTCCCGGTATGGCCAAAAAGTCGAAAAAGAAAATCAATGCCTCACCCTCGGCAGCCGATGCATACGTAACATCAACCGGCATGTGCGTAAGAAGCACAGGCTCGCAATACGATGTGTTACTCGACGACTCTGCGGGTGAGGTGATTCCATGCAAGGTAAAAGGCAACTTCCGCCTGAAAGGGATTCGCACCACAAACCCCGTTGCGGTCGGCGACCGCGTCACCCTGATACACAACGCCGACGGCTCGGCCTACATCACAGCCGTGGCTCCCCGAAGGAACTATATCATCAGGCGCGCCAGCAACCTCTCGAAAGAGGCCAGCATCCTTGCCGCCAACCTCGATGGCTGCATGCTGGTGGCCACGCTGAAACACCCTGTCACCGCCACCACCTTCATCGACCGTTTCCTGGCCACAGCCGAAGCCTATTCCGTGCCCGCCACTCTTGTTATCAACAAAACCGACCTGCTCGACACCGACGACGACCGGGAGTTGCTTGAGGCTGTGCGGTATCTTTATGAATCAATCGGTTATAACGTTGTCCCCGTGTCGGCACACACAGGCGAAGGGCTCGACCGCCTGCGCGAATTGCTGCAAGGCCGCACCACCCTGCTGTCGGGCAACTCGGGCGTGGGGAAATCCACACTCATCAACGACCTTATTCCGGGTCTTGACCTGCGCACCGCCGCCATCAGCGACGTTCACGACCAGGGCACACACACCACTACCTTCTCGGAGATGTTTCCTCTACCCTTCGGCGGCTGGATCATAGACACACCGGGCGTACGCGGTTTCGGCACTATAGAGATGACCCCGCAGGAGGTATCGCACTATTTCCCCGAGATTTTCCGTGCATCGGACGAGTGCAGATTCGGCGATTGCAGCCACACTCATGAACCCGGATGCGCAGTACTCAAAGCGCTGGAGGAAAATCGCATAGCACAATCGCGCTACAACTCATACCTCTCCATTCTCAACGAAATTGACGAAGGGAAATACCGCGCACCGCAATGATCTCCGGCGGCAAAAATTGAAACGGCGACAAGAATCTTTAGTCACAGTCTGAGCAACCGGGAAAACCCGCGGATGTGTGTCAGCACCCATGCCCCTGCGATCCCGAGGGTCAACGCTGCCACGATATTGACCGGTAAAAAAATTGCCGGGTGCAACCGGGCGGTATATCCGGCTACTATCTCCAATGCACATTCACAGAGCAGAAAAGCGGGGAAAAACAATCCCCCGACAGAATCGAGGAAACGGAACTTGCCGCCGGAAAGATCGGCGCGAAGCAAAAAAGCCGCCACCGACGTAACAAGGAGCACTGCGGCCGGGGAGCCGTAGACATATTCAAAAAACCTGACACCTGTTTGTCCGTAACCGATGTGATTGACCAGCAGTGTCGCGGCAGCAGCTGACAGTATCACCCACCATTTACCGACACAGAGGATGGAGGGACAGGCTTTCATCATTCCTCCAAGGCAAAAATAGCCCACCCAGATCCATAACCTGTAATGTTGTGGAATATCCGGTTCATACCATAGGGCCTCGCGGTGGCCAAGGAGATAAGCCGACGAGAAAAACGCCATCAATATCAGGCATGTCAGCAACAGCGCTCCAAACAGTCGCTTATTATATAGGTATAATCGGTTGATGAGCGGATAAAGCAGATATACCATCATTAGAGCACCCACAAACCACAACAGAGACAACAATCCATTTTTGAACATGGAGCAGAGTATCTCATTTGCGAAATCCGCGGCATGAAACCAGGGAGCATCCGTTGAAAAATAATTCCATCCTATTATCAGGAATCCCATCACAAAAGAAGCAACGACCAGTGCAAGGCATTTGCGCGCCACATATCGGTAGCCGCAATTTTCACGTCTGCCCAACAACACATATCCGCTGGCAAAGAAGAATCCGGGTATTGCTATGACCACAGCCATTTCACAGATGCGTACCCACCATAGAAAAGCCCAACCGCACAGCGCATCAGTTTTCATGGCGGAGTGGCACACCACCACACCTGCGAGAGCCAGAAGCTTCAGCAGGTCAATGGCACGTATGCGTGCGGTAGCTCCTGCGATGCCGGCAGGGGCATGTGAAGATGTTTCGGTCAATTGTGGGGTCATCAGTCGTTATACTGGCTTGACATTATGGAATCAACTTTATCGTTGATCAGCATGTCGAGCAAATCTATGGTCGACGGTGTGTTCTGAGCCTGCAACTGAGGTGCCGGTGCAGGCACAGAGACAGCTGACGGCGCCGGCTCGACCGGTCTACGCTCACCGCCATGAAGGCTTGCATAGGCTCGCGGAGCGGCTTCGACGCGCGCTCCGGTCACATAGCGGTCACCCCAATAACCGGTGTCGCAGCTGCTCACCATCACTCCGCGGCTCGAAGATGCATGAATCATGCGGCCGTCGCCGATATACAGCCCCACGTGCGACACCCTTTCGATTGCCGGCGCCGACGAGGGTTTTCCCAGATCGCTCACGCCGTAGATTTCATCATTATTCATCTCGGGATCGGTCACATCGGTTTTCAGCGGCTGGGCGAAAAACACAAGGTCGCCGGGCAACATCTGGTTACGAGCCACCTGCGTGCAATATCGCACCTGCTCGCGGGTGGTGCGTGGAATCTTAACCCCGGTGACCTCACTGTAGACAGTCATCACAAGTCCCGAACAGTCGGTGCCCGAGCGCTGCGCGCCTCCAAAGAGATAACGGGTGCCGATCCATCCCTGGGCGTTGCCAATCAAGGCCCGGGCCAAAGGGTCGTCGACACCACGGGTGTAGTCGGCCGGAGGCACCGGCGCATGCTTCGGGCCTGCGGGCTGCGAGGTGGAATAGCCGTCACTCCCCCGTTTCACAGACTTGCGCGACGGACCGCACCCCGCAAGGAGCGAGGAGGCGACTATTACAGTGCACATGGCAGCGATGATCTTTCTGAGCGACATTTATTAAACAAACCCTAATAATTAGACAAGCTCTTTACAAAGTGATTTCTTTTACAAAAATAGTGCATTCCGCATTCTCAAACAAATATTACAGAAATTTTTCAGAGCACATGCAACTTTTTAAGTAACTTTGGCGTCTAATGAGGCAAATAGTGCAAATTTTAACGAATGGACATACTTAAAGTAGAGAACGTAAGCAAACGTTATACCAACCATCAGGCTCTCGACAATGTGTCGCTGTCAGTGCCCGAAGGCACCGTCTACGGTCTGCTCGGGCCCAACGGCGCCGGCAAGACCACTCTGATACGCATCATCAATCATATCACCGCGCCCGATTCAGGCACTGTCGAATTCATGGGGCATCCCCTCGTGGCCGACGATGTGAAACAAATCGGTTACCTCCCCGAAGAACGCGGCCTGTATAAAAAAATGAAAGTGGGCGAACAGGCCATCTTTTTCGCACGCCTCAAGGGGCTGTCGCGTGCCGAGGCCGTCGCCCAGCTGAAAGTCTGGTTCGAGAAATTCGGCATCTCTGACTGGTGGAACCGAAAAGTGGAAGAGCTTTCAAAGGGCATGGCACAGAAAGTGCAGTTTATAGTCACCGTGCTCCACCGGCCCAAACTGCTGATTTTCGACGAGCCTTTCTCGGGATTCGACCCCATCAATGCCGAACTGCTGAAAAACGAAATTCTCGAGCTGCGCCGTCAGGGAGCAACCGTGATATTCTCCACTCACAACATGGAGAGCGTGGAGACACTCTGCGACAACATCACTCTGATCGACCGCTCGCACAACATCCTCTCGGGCAATGTCAACGAAATCCGCAACGATCTGGGTCGTGGCCGCTACCGCATCCGTTTTGAAGGTGAGCCCGACGATCTGCGCACAGCACTGGGCGACCGCCTCACAGAGATTGACTTCACCCGCGACGTCAACTCGCCCGTCATCGATGCCGTGATGCGCATCGCTCCCGATGTGCCCCGCCGCGAAGCGATCGCTCTGGCCAACGATGCCGTCGACATCGTTAGTTTCGACCGTGCACTCCCCTCGATGAACGAAATTTTTATCCAGACCGTAAAATCCAATCAGTAATACCTCAACCCGGAAAAAATGAGTAATCTCGCCATAGTGATCCGACGCGAATACATGGAGCGCGTCGGCAAAAAAAGTTTCATCCTCACCACCCTGCTGATGCCCCTGTTAATGGTGCTTCTGATGGTGGCGCCAACGCTGATCATGCTTTTTTTCAATGATCCGTCGGAAAAAACCATTGTAGTCGACGACCAGAGCGGCATAGTGCTGCCGGTGCTTCAGGCAAGCCCCGACGCCGAGGAAAACCACATACGGTTCATCCCGCTGGCGCAACGCAACGATTCGCTCGACCGCAGCGAATATTACGGTGAGCTGACAATCCCAGCCAACATTGTCGACAACCCCTCGGCCGCCACTCTCTTCCTCAACGAATCAGGCTCGATGGATGTCGACAAAACCATCACCCGCAGCATCGAGGATGCAGTGCGCGACAGCCGCATGCACCGCTACAACATCGACAATCTTCAGCAGATACTCGACGACACCGACGTGTCGGCCACGCTCCGCACCGTGCGAGTCAACGACAACGGCGACGAGGAGTCGGCATCTTCAGTCGTTTCCTATGCCCTGGCATTCCTCTGCACATTCATCCTCTACATGTTCCTGCTGATGTATGGCCAGCAGGTGATGCTTTCGATTATCGAGGAGAAGAACAACCGCGTGCTCGAGCTTATGGTTTCGTCGGTAAAACCGGTTCACCTCATGCTCGGCAAGATATTCGGCGTGGCACTGGTAGCCGTCACCCAGATTGTGGTATGGGGCGTGCTTCTCTGCATTGCTTCCGCATTCCTGCTTCCGGCTCTGATTCCCGCCGACGTCGCCGCCCAGGCCGCCCAGATGCAGTCAGGCGCCATCACTCCCGATGCCGCCCAGTTCGACACCGACCTGCTGTCGGCCGTGTCGATCTTCACATCGGTAGGCTACATAGCCAAACTCTTCCTCTTCATCCTGCTCTTCATGGTGGGCGGATTCCTCTTCTATGCCGCCATTTTCGCCGCCATCGGATCGGCAGTTGAGAACATTCAGGACGCCTCGCAACTCACATCCTTCGCCACCATCCCCATCATCTTCGCGCTGATCATAGCCATGATGGCATGCACCGACCCCAACTCATCGCTCTCGCTATGGTGCTCCTACATCCCGCTGACCTCGCCGATGGTGATGATGGCACGCGTGCCATTCGGCACTCCCGACTGGCAGACCTGGCTGTCGCTGGCCACTCTCTACCTGTCATTCTTCGGCATGGCCTGGGTATCGGCAAAAATCTACCGCATCGGCATCTTCATGTACGGAAAGAAACCCTCCGTGCGCGACCTCATCCGCTGGGCACGCTATAAATAAGAGCCGGCTCGACAATAAAGGTTAATGGCTTTTCGCTCAAAATAATCACAAAATTAGAGTGTTGTGAAACTTTTTATGCCGAAAATTTGCCCGTATTCAAATTTTTTCGTTACTTTGCACTCTGTTTTGTGGCTCCTCCTTGAAAGTGCCGGGAATGATGCAGCCTGCGCGCGATATGAGAACTGAGATGGCGGCCACTCAACTTCCTATTAATCAACAGAAATCTCAATAACAGCCATGTCAAAAATTTGTCAGATTACAGGCAAAAAAGCGATTACAGGTAATAACGTATCGCACTCGAAGCGTCACACAAAACGCCGCTTCTATGTGAACCTCTTCAACCGCAAGTTCTACTGGGTAGAGCAGGACACATGGGTGCTCCTCACCGTTTCCGCCGCCGGCCTCCGTATCATCAACAAAATCGGCCTCGACGCAGCCCTCAAGCAGGCTAACGAAAAGGGTTATTTAACTGAAATCAAAACATTAGACCTCTAAACTACAATGGCAAAGAAAGCTAAAGGCAATCGCGTGCAGGTAATCCTCGAATGCACCGAACAGAAGGCCAGCGGTATGCCCGGCACTTCCCGCTACATCACCACCAAAAACCGCAAGAACACCACCGAGCGTCTGGAGCTGAAGAAATACAACCCCATCCTCAAGCGTGTAACTGTTCACAAGGAAATCAAATAACTAATCCCCTCAACAACACCCAGATATGGCAAAGAAAACCGTTGCATCTCTGCAGAAAGGCGAAGGCCGTACCTACTCCAAAGTAATCAAGATGGTGAAATCGCCCAAAACCGGCGCTTACACCTTCCAGGAGCAGATGGTACCCAACGACGCCGTAAAGGACGTCCTCAAATAAGCTCGAAGCTTACCGCCTGAAACAACAATAGATATAAGCAGATGCCCATGAATCCATGGATTCACGGGCATCTGCTACGTTATTACTATATACTTCGAGCGCATTCATTAAAGATGATTGAGGAGAAGACGGAGCACAAGCAGCGTGGCTTTGTCGATGATTTCGGAACGGGGTCCGGCGAGATGATACAGTTCGGAGAATGTGCCGCGGGGGGTAACCACAGCTGTCCAGACGGTGCCTACAGGTTTGTCATCCGTGCCGCCCGACGGTCCGGCTATACCCGACGTGGCCACCGCGCACTGTGTGTGAAACCGACGGCAGGCACCTTCGGCCATAGCTCGCACTACGGGTTCCGACACGGCACCCTCTGCCTCGATCACAGCCTGATCGACCCCGAGGATGTCGGCTTTGGCTTCGTTGGAATATGTCACGGCGCCACCCATATAGACATCGGAACAGCCGGCTACAAGTGTCAGATGGTGAGCGATGTTGCCGCCGGTGCAGCTTTCGGCGGTGGCAATTTTCAGACCTGCCTGACGGAGCGCGTCGAGCAGATCGGGTGCGATCTCCTGAAGATCACTGATAATATATGGATCCATTATTCTGAGGATTATTTCATTGTCACGCGGGCATATGGCGCAGCGTCATAGGGACAGAACAGACGGTCGTTGTACTTAAACATGCCTGCTATGGCAATCATGGCGGCGTTGTCGGTGGTGAACGAGCGCTTGGGAATAAACGCCACCAGTCCGTGGCGGGCACAGTATTCGCTGACAGCGGCCCGTACGCCTGAGTTTGCCGAGACGCCGCCGCCGATAGCCACGGTCTTGACGCCGGTCTGGCGCACAGCCTTGTCGAGTTTATCTATGAGGATGTCGATGATGGTTTTCTGCAACGACGCGGCAAGGTCGGCGCGGTTTTTGTCGATGAATTCAGAGTCGAGTTTCATCTGGTCGCGCAACGTATAGAGAAACGACGTTTTCAGACCACTGAAGCTGTAATCAAGTCCGGGGATATGAGGTTTGGCGAACTTGAACCGCGTGGGATCACCTTCAGCGGCGAGCCTGTCGATGTGCGGACCGCCGGGATATGGCAGCCCCATCACTTTTGCGCATTTGTCAAAAGCCTCTCCGGCGGCATCGTCGATGGTCTGGCCTATGATTTCCATATCATTGTAGCCACGGACCATCACCAGCTGCGAGTTGCCGCCCGAAATCAGAAGTGTAAGGAAAGGAAACTCGGGCACACGGTCGTCGGGATTCTCCCTTACAAAATGGCTCAGCACATGGCCGTGGAGATGATTCACCTCCACCAACGGCACGCGCAGCCCCAATGACAACCCTTTGGCGAATGATGTGCCTACCAGCAGAGAACCCAACAGACCGGGTCCGCGGGTGAAGGCGATAGCGCTGAGGTCGTGGCGCGAAATTCCGGCCCGGCGCAGAGCTGCATCGACCACCGGCACTATATTCTGCTGATGGGCGCGCGATGCCAGTTCGGGCACCACACCGCCATACTCCTCATGCACACTCTGCGACGCGATAACGTTGGAGAGCAGCATGCCGTCGCGAATCACGGCGGCCGAGGTATCGTCGCACGACGATTCTATTCCGAGAATTGTTACTGACATATAAGTCTATATAAGTCTATGACTTTTTAACGAAACTTTGAACCGGCTTTCCCCGGCAGTGCAAAGTTACGAAAAATCCCGCTTTCATGTTGTCACTCCAATAGAAATCACTAAATTTGTAATAGTTTTCTTGCTGCGACAAAGCAGAAACTTCCCTTTTATCAGTCCACTCAGCAAACAATCTAAAAGAACGACGCGTAATGTATTATATATCAAAACGATTAGAGATTGCGGGGTCTCATCGTCTCGACCTGTCCTATCCGAGTAAGTGCAACAACACACATGGCCACAACTGGATTGTGACCGTTTTCTGCAAAGCTTGCAAGCTTAACTCCGACGGAATGGTATGCGACTTCAATCACATCAAAGAGAAAATCCATGCGGTGCTCGATCATCGTCACCTCAACGATGTGCTGCCGTTCAACCCTACAGCCGAGAATATTGCCCGATGGATTACCGAGCAGATACCCGAATGCTACAAGGCGCGTGTTCAGGAATCGGAGGACAATATCGCCGTCTATGTCAAAGATAACATGGGCGAAGATACCGACGAACTATGAGGGTAAACGAAATCTTCTATTCCCTGCAGGGAGAGGGCTACTTCACAGGAACGCCGGCCGTATTCCTCCGCCTGTCGGGCTGCAATCTGAAATGCTGGTTCTGCGACACCCGACATCAGGAAGCCCGCGAGATGAAACCTGACGAAATAGTGGCGGAGATGCAGCAATATCCTTCAAGGCATCTCGTAATCACCGGCGGCGAACCGTCGCTGCAACTCGATCGGGAGTTCATAAACCTGTTGCATGAGCACGGCTATTTCGTACAGGTCGAGACCAACGGCACAATGCGTCTGCCATCTAACGTAGACTGGATCACCTGCTCACCCAAGGAAGAGCCCGTCGTATATGATGAGGTAAATGAAATCAAGCTCGTTTACGAGGGCGAGGCTTCAGAAGAAAAAATCAACAATATTTACCGAGACGTCAGAGCTTCTGTATTTTACCTCCAACCCTGCGACGTGCAAGATGCGTGCCGCAACGCTGAAATCCTCGTCAGCTGTATCTCGTTCATAAAAAAGAATCCGCTATGGAGACTATCGCTCCAGACTCACAAAATTTTGAACATAAGATAATCCCCGCATATTCGATTGATTATCAGACAATATCTGCAACTATATACTCGTTCTAAATAAAACAGTCACTACGATGTTGTCAATGAACATCCTCTCTAATCCCCATCAGATATCATCATAGAGAATAGTAAATATATTATTAATTTGTCTGAACGAAATCATGAAACCCAAACTTTATATCATAGGGGGATGCAATGGCGCAGGTAAAACCACCGCGTCTATGACAGTATTACCCGAAATACTCAAATGCCGTGAGTTTGTAAACGCAGACGAAATAGCGAAAGGCCTATCACCTTTTAGACCGGAAGAAGTTGCCATTGAAGCCGGTAAAATTATGCTTCATAGAATAGAGCATCTTTTAGAACAAAAAGAGACTTTTGCAATTGAAACCACTTTGGCCACACGGAGTTATACAATACTTATCCGAAAAGCAAAAAAACTCGGATATGAGGTTAAACTATTATTTTTTTGGCTTCCTTCCCCTCAACAGGCAGAGAAACGTGTGGCGTTGAGGGTCGCTACTGGTGGACATAATATACCCAAAGATGTAATTATTCGCCGCTATTGGAGAGGTATTCAAAATCTTTTTGATATATTTGTACCATTAGTTGACAGTTGGTCGTTATATAATAATACAGATAATACTACTGCAATTGTGGAAAACGGAGAGGTTATTCAAAACAAATTATATAATAAAATTTTAGAGTCATGTCGGAAGAAGATAAAATAATGAGTCGCCGCATATTGGATGGCATCCGAAAAGCACAGCGTTTAATGCTCGAACGCAAGGCAAAACTCGGCGAATCTGTAGTTTACGCCGACGCAGACGGCAATCCTTATGTAATTTCTGCTGCTGAGGCTCTTGCCCGCCTTAAAAATAAATCATAACGATCATGTATCCATCCTCGGAAGGTTTTTGTGAGATGGCGGTATCATAGGGATTTGTTTTTGCATAACAAAGTGGGGGTGGAGGTGATAATTTTGTCTTTTTGTAAAAAATTTCGGATTTTTTGCACACTTTGGGTGTTTTTATGCAAAAATATTCCGATATTTGCATAGAAGCTCTTCCGCGACGGAGGTTTTCTCCGGCGGAACTCAGCTTACGCATACCATAATTCCAATACCGTATCATCAATCATGTGTGTCATAAAATCGTTCAGCCGGCTCATAACTCATCTGACGTCGCTGCGAAGCAAACCCACGGTTGCAGTCGTATGCCCCTACGACGAAGGCACATGCGCCGCATTGCTGCGGGCGCTTAGTCACGACATCATACGCGTAGTGCTCGTCGGGCAGCCGCAGCGCATCGATGCCACAGGGATTCGACAGATGTATCCCGACAAAGTGGAGGTTTTAGCAGCCGACGATGCCGCGGATGCCGCGACCAAAGCGGTGGAACTTGTGCGCCGGCACAGCGCCGATATCCTCATGAAAGGGCTGATCGGAACCGATCAGCTGCTCCATGCCGTACTCAACAAAACCGCCGGCATACTCCCTGCCGGCAGCCTCCTCTCTCATATCTCCGCCACCGAGCTACCCGGGCTTAACCGGCTGCTGTTCTTCTCGGATGTGGCAGTAATCCCCTATCCTACCCCCGAGCAACGCCATCGCATGCTTGAGATGGATCTGGAAGTCGTGCGAAAATTCGGCATCGAAAAGCCAAAGGTCGCGCTGATACATTTCACCGAAAAGACAAATCCCAAATTTCCGAATTCGGTCACTTACAGCGAAATGATTCAGCGGCAGGCCGAAACACGCTGCTACAGCGACGCTATTCTCGGAGGGCCGATGGATGTAAAAACCGCACTCGACGCCCACTCAGCCCAGGTAAAAGGGATCGTTTCCGAGGTCTGCGGCAATGCCGATCTCCTTATCTTCCCCAACATCGAATCGGGCAACACTTTCTACAAGACAGTGTCGCTGCTCACCGGCGCCCCAATGGCTGGAATGCTCCTCGGCACCGACGCTCCGGTGGTACTCCCCTCCCGCAGCGACTCAGCCGACAGCAAATTCTGCTCGCTGGCACTGGCAGCCATAGCCTGTGTCTGATTCCAACATCAACAACTTTGCCATCTATGAAAATCCTCGCCATAAATCCGGGATCAACCTCAACCAAAATAGCTGTCTACAACGGAGAAACACCCGAATTTGAACTCACCCTGCGGCACTCCGTGGAGCAGCTTGCTCCGTTCGGCAAGGTGATTAACCAGCGGAAATTCCGCCACGATCTCATCCTCGACTCGCTCGCCCAAAACGGTTTTGACTTGAAGTTTGACGCCGTGATCGGTCGCGGGGGCCTGTCGCAACCGATTCCGGGAGGAGTATACGATGTAAACGACCAGATGGTCACCGCCATGCTCAATGCTCCCCGCGACCATGCATGCAACCTCGGGCCGCTGATTGCGCGCGACATTGCCGACGAGATTCCCGGATGCCGCGCACTGATCGCCGACCCGGGCATTGTCGACGAGATGGACGAAGTGGCCCGCATCAGCGGTTCCCCACTAATGCCGCGCATCTCCACATGGCACGCACTCAACCAGCGTGCCATCGGCCGCCGGTTCGCCAAGGACTACTCCCGCGAACATCCCGAAACACCCCGCCGATACTCCGAGATGAATCTCATTATCGTGCACCTCGGCGGCGGCATTTCAATCGGAGCGCACGCCCATGGCCGCTGCATCGATGTCAACAACGCTTTCGACGGTGAAGGCCCATTCTCACCCGAACGGGCCGGCTCGCTCCCGTCGGGCGCTCTCATTGACATCTGCTTCTCGGGGCGCTTCACCAAAGAACAGCTGAAAAAACGTATCTCGGGGCATGCAGGTCTGGCAGCCCATCTCGGCACCACCGACGTACAGGAAATCGAACGACGCATTGCCGACGGCGATGAACACGCCCGGCTGATACTCGACGCCATGATTTACCACATAGCCAAATCCATAGGCTCACTTGCGCCGGTGCTCGAAGGTAATATCGACGCCATCCTCGTCACCGGCGGCATTGCACACAGCCAATATGTAATCGAGCGGCTGCGCCGGCGCGTGGAATTCCTTGCTCCCGTGCACATATATCCCGGCGAGGATGAACTCAAGGCACTGGCCGGCAACGCCATCGGCGCTCTCACCGGCGAGCTCCCCGTCAACACCTATCACCTCCCCGTAGGCAACCGCACCATCCTGCCGCGTCCGCAGCAGCTCCGGCCTGTGGTGCAGCGCATCTCCCGCGCCGTGAAGCGCCTGTGGAACGACTCACTGCATCTCTTCTGAATCAAAATTTCAGCAGGGATGATCCATTGTCAGAGTTATTCAGATTTCGACGTGCAATGCGGAAAATTGAACCGAAATCAGCAGAATAACTTGCCGAAATCACCACCATATTCCCGTTATTCTTGATATAGCGTTCACGATATGACGGATTGACCGATGAGTAGTTCCATGCCGGATAGCGTGTGCCCTTCCTGTCGAACATATACATCCAGTTTGCGCCTACAGTCCAGTGTTTGTCAGGCTGCCATTCAAACCCTAACGCATCACCATTCTCCTCCTTGCCTACATACCTGCCACTGAGGTATTTACCCGGAAGTTTACGCCAGTATGTTATGGTAAACGGGCCTTTATTCCACCAAATGTTGATGCTTCCATCAAAAGATGTGAGTTTATGACTCCAGTCTACACCGGCGGTCTGATAATGTGCGAGGCACATATAAAGACTTACTCCAAAGCCGTGAATACCGCTGACGCGCAAAGTCAGGTCATTCTGAAAAACTCTCCGATATTTGGCATTGACTGTCTGCGACAGAAACAATCCATCGCCAAGATAAGTAATGTCGCTGATTGCGCAGTGGCTTGTATTGGCGAAGGCTGACCGAAAGGACGCCTGAAATTTTTTATAAGTATAGTCCGCGCCAATGGTATATAGAAAATTTTCAGCCACTTTCAGATCGGGATTACCGTTTGAAATCAGATAAGGAGTGGTTTGCTGCGGATTATCGGTTAGAGCACTTAGAGATGGAATGGCCGGAGAATATCGGAATGACCCTTGCACACTCCAGTTATCGCTTATATCCCAGGACACCTTGGCACTTGAAAGATTTCTTATAAAATTACGTTTGTTCAGGTCGTTTTTTATCCAAAACAGTTTGGCACCTGTAGCCAATGCAAAATAAAACTTGCCGACACTTTGCCCCAGACGCACATAGACATAGTTGTTATTTTCCGACAGTATCGGCTTGTAATCGGAGTTAAGATAAGTGTTTTTGCTGCGCGATACGGTATTCTGGAATCCGGCAGAAAGCGAAGTTTTTTCGCTAAAGGCATGAATATAACTCAATTCTGAAATCAATGAACTTCGTCGGCTGTCAACATTCATGATATATGACTCTTCGCTGCCATCCGAAAAAATGTAATGATTGTCACGGCGATAGTCGTTTGAGCTCAAGGTGCCTACCACCTGTGCTTCCAACGAGTTGTTTTCATTGAAATCCTGACGCAGGAACAAGTCGAGCGAGGGGGTGAAATTTTTACTGGTGGACAGGTTGTTGTTGTCATATGTTCCAAGTTCCGAATCTATAGTATGGGCGATAGCGCGACTCTTCTTAAAATGGGGAGTAGCGGAGAATGTTGCCGAAAACAATGTTTTTGAGCCCGAGCTATAATCATACTTTAACCTTAATGCATGATTGTGATAGTTGAACGGATTCCGGTCATGTTCTTCAAGGTTCACGCGAAAATCATTGCCGATATAACTTTCTGTAATATTGTCATACACTTTCTGATAGTTTCTCCACGAAGGAATATACTGAAAGGTGAACTGAGAAGGCCCCTGATGATACGAAGCTCTGACATTGGCGTCCACGAAAGCAGTGTTCACGGCACTTCGACCCCAGGCATAGACTTGGCCGCCGTCATTTCTTTGTTTCAAAATGATATTAAGAAATCCTGTATTGCCTGAATCGGCATACCGGGCAGGAGTAAATCTTGAATATTCGATTTTCTCAATATCTTTAGGTTTCAAAGCATTGACATCATCAATGGAAGAAGGGACTCCATTAATAAGAATTACAGGGGCACCGCCGTCCACAGTGAAATCTCGGGTTATGGGATTAGCCTGCAATCCGGCCAGAGGCAGCTTCTGAAACAAACCGATTGTAGTGGCCGACGCTCTTACATCAGACGATGAAGGGTAAATAATGGTACGTCCTTTAGAGTTGATTACTGCATTGCCGGTAACAGTTATCTCATTAAGGTTTATCCCTTCGTCAAGATAGATTGCGCCGATATTCAAATTCTTACCCCCTGCTTCGATTATTATGTTGGTCGACGAGAACCCGGTCATGGAAATTTCAAGGTTGAGAACTGACTTAACCTCGGTTTCCAAAGAGAACGCTCCCTCATCATCTGCTGTTGTGCCGGATAATAATTTGCCATCAGCAATAAGTCGGCAATTAGCGCCGGCAACGGCTGTTGAATCGTTGGAAGACAGGACTATGCCCTGAATAGTTCTTGCATTGAGTGTCAGGAGTGAACTAATCAATGAAATAATCAGTATAGTTAAACGTGCCATATTAAAATGCTCTATTTATCATATTTCTATACAGAGTAACGCCAATTCAATTGCAAAATTAACAAATTATTTCAAATTTTAAAATATTGTTGCTAAATATTTAGAAGAACAGCGAGGAGGCCGGGTGGCCTCCTCGCTGTCATTATTCAAGTGTATGGGGTCAATAATGGGCTGCTATCACTTTGCGGGAGTTTCCTCGGGGTTGAGGAGGATTACGCGGTAGTTGCCCTGGGCGTTGAGTTCCTTGACATAGTTCTGTACGTCAGCCACGGTGAGAGTCTTCAGCAGGTCGACCTTGCCGTTGAAGGTGTCAACACCGTTGATGGCAGCGCCTGACATGCCATTGAGCCAGCTGCTGTTCTTCTCAAGTTTTTCGGTAGTGTCTTTCACCATATATTCCACAACCTTGTTGAGTTCCTCAGCCTTGATGTTGGATTCCATGTTGGCGAACTCTTTGGCGATTACCTCGAGCACCTGGTCCTGCATCTCGGGTTTCATGGGGAACATAGACTCCAGAGTAGCGTTCTCGATATCGGTGCGGTTCATGCTTCCGTAGGCCGAGATAGAGTAGACGGCACCCATATCCTCGCGTACAGTGGTGAGCAGACGCTGGGTAAGAATTTGTCCGGCGATGCTGGCAAGAAGCACATTCTTGGGAGTATAGGGAAGTTTACCAAACTCAATCACGGCTGCGAAAGTCTGGGGTGTCTGCATAGGAGCGGTGAACTTGACAACTTTGTCGCCCTTCTGAATAGCGAAGGCGGGGTTGGGTTTGGCCAGCTTGGTCTGGGCAGTAGCGGCATCGCCGGGGAGAGTAGCTATATACTGCTCGCAGAGAGCCTGCAGCTGAGCGGGATCGAAGTTACCGGCGAAGAAGAATGTGTAGTCGGCGGCATTGGCGGTGGCATCCTTCACAATCTTTGTGATCTGGTCGAGCTTGGCAGCCTCGATTGCGGCGGTGCTGATCACATATTTGCGGGAATTGCTGTAGAGGGCTTTGGCCACGTCGGCACCGAAGATATACTGGGGATTGGTCTCCTGATTGTGGAGAACGCCGATCATGGTGTTCTTGGTAGCCTGCAACTCGTCGGCACTGAGGTTGAACTGGGTGAAGTTGCTGTAGAGCAGCTCCATCATGGTCTTTAGATCCTTGGGAGTGGAGTTGCCATAGATGTCGCGGTAATAGGTGTCGAACGACATGGAGACACGGCACTGCTTGCCTGCGAGATATTTCTGGAGATCCTTGTAGGTGTAGGTACCCAGACCATACTGCTGGAGCATCATGGGGAGAGCCACCAGAGTCTCGTTGTAGCTGTCGGGATAGATGGATGTACCGCCGAGAGCGACAGCGTCCATCGCGATTTCGTCGGCCTTGAAGTCGGTGTGTTTGGCCACAACCTTAGCGCCGTTGGAGAGTGTCCATTCCACAGCACCCCATTCGGGAAGCTCGCGGGTGCTTACCACCTTGCCGGGAGCGGGGAGGTTGGCGATGAGGGGTTCGGCTTTCACTTCGTCGACAAATGCGGCGATATCCTCGGCGTCGACTTCAGCCATAGCCTGCTTAACCTGGTCTACAGTGGGAACGGTGAAACCCTCTTTCTCAGGCATCATCACCATCACAACGCGGTTGCTGTCGGTCACAAGTTCCTTGAAAGCCTGGTTGATCGCATCCACGGGAAGCTGGGGAAGAATCATTTTGGCTGTCTGATATTCAAATTCGATTCCGGGAGCGGGCTCATTGTCGATAAAATTGCGCACATATTCCTGCACGTAGGTATTGTTCTCGGTCTTCTCGCGGTTGTTGTATTGCTTTTCCAAACGCGAAAGCAGCTCTTCGCGGGCACGGTCATACTCGCTGATGGTGAAACCGCCGCGCTTTGCGCGGAGAATCTCGCGGTAAACCGATTTGAGACCGTTGAGGATGTCGCCATCCTTGCCGATAACCACGCCGGTGAGTGCGTCCTTGGTCTTGGAGAGGTAGAAGTTGCCATACATCGAACCGGCAGCGGCCATGGGAGCGTCGGGGCTTGCGGTGATTTCGTCCAGACGATTGTTGAGCATCATGGTGGCCAGAGAGGTCACAGCATCCTGAATCTCATAAATCATGGTGTTGCGCATCTCCACGGGGATAACGTCGGACTTGAAGAAAAGCATGGCGCGGGCGTTGTCCATCTCGGGGTCGGCGCCGATGGCGTAGATGGTCTCGGCGTTGTCGGGAACAGGTTCATAAGCACGCTCCTTAGCGTCGGCAGGCATCTTGATGGGGCCGAACAGCTCTTTGATTTTGTTCTCGATGCGGTCGACATCGATGTCGCCGACTACGATAATACCCTGCTGGTCGGGGCGATACCATGCTTCATAGTAGTCGCGGAGAGCCTGAGGCTTGAAATTGTCGACCACCTCCATGGTGCCGATAGGCAGACGGTGGCCATATTTCGAACCGGGATAGACGGTGGGCAGAAGTTGTTCCATGAGTCGCATCTGACCCACGTTGCGCATGCGCCACTCCTCGTGAATCACACCGCGCTCCTTGTCGATCTCCTCTGTGAGAAGCAGAAGACCGTCGGCCCAGTCGTGGAGGATAAGGAGGCATGAGTCCTGCACAGCCACGTTGTTGGCAACGGGCACATTGTTGATATTGTAGACTGTTTCGTCGACGGCAGTGTAGGCGTTGAGGTCACGGCCAAACTTCACACCCTTGGTCTCGAGCCACGAAACGATCTGGTTGCCGGGGAAATTCTCGGTGCCGTTGAAGCACATATGCTCCAGGAAGTGGGCCAGACCGCGCTGGTTCTCTTCTTCGAGGATTGAGCCGACTTTCTGAGCGATGTAGAAATCGGCCTGACCTTTGGGGGTCTCGTTGTGACGCACATAATAAGTGAGACCGTTGGGAAGGGTGCCCTTACGCACTGCCGGGTCAAGGGGCAGCGGATCGGTCATCTGCGCGGAGGCAGTGGTTGCGAATGTCACGACTCCGATGAATACAAGCAGGAGTCGGGAAAAGATTCTTTTCATAAGCTGGATATGATGGTTGTTTCTTTTAAAAATCTTTGTGATGAATGATTCACATTGACATTAGACTCAGGTATGTTGCCAAAAGTTGCAGAGATGTGAAAAAAATTTTTTAAAAGCTTGTTTAATAATCAGGAGAAAAGATGGCGGAACGCTTCCTCGACCTTAGTCACCTCAACCACATCTATGGTGAATTTCGACCGGTCGACACCTTTTAGCGAACCGCGGGGTATAAGTATCTGACGCATGCCGAGTTTTTCAGCCTCACGCACACGTTGCTCCATGCGCGTGACCGGACGGATCTCGCCGCTGAGGCCAACCTCGCCGCTGAGACAGACACCGGCGGGAATAGCCATGTCGACATTAGACGAAAGGATAGCGGCGATGACTGCGAGATCAAGCGCCGGATCGGCCACTTTCAAACCGCCGGCGATGTTGAGAAACACATCCTTCTGAGCGAGTTTGAATCCCACACGCTTCTCGAGCACCGCCAGCAGCATGTTCATGCGTTTGGAGTCGAAACCGGTGACTGAGCGCTGTGGCGTGCCATAGGCCGCTGTGCTCACCAGAGCCTGAGCCTCGATCAGGAAAGGGCGGGCGCCTTCGATGGTGACACCGACGGCACAACCCGAAAGCTGCTGGCCATCGTGCTGCGACACAAGCATTTCCGACGGGTTGGTCACCTCCCTGAGGCCTCGCTGACACATTTCATATATGCCGAGCTCGGAAGTATTGCCGAAACGGTTTTTAATGGCGCGGAGTATGCGGTACATATACTGGCGGTCCCCCTCGAACTGGAGCACCGCGTCGACAATATGTTCAAGCACCTTCGGGCCGGCCAGAGAGCCCTCCTTATTGATATGCCCGATCAGCATCACCGGCACGCCAGTCTGCTTGGCATAGCGGAGCAGCCGGGCAGCGCACTCACGCACCTGGCTGACACTGCCGGCCGACGACTCGATGTCGTCAGAGGCGATTGTCTGGATAGAGTCGACAATAAGCAGTTCGGGTTGCACTTTCTCTATATGGGCAAAGATGCTTTCGAGCGATGTCTCGGTGACCACGTAGCAGTTATCGCTCATGCGTCCGAGCCGGTCGGCACGAAGTTTGATCTGCATGGCGCTCTCCTCGCCGCTCACATACAGCATGCGGCGCGACTTTATCGCCAGAATGTTCTGGAGCACAAGCGTGGATTTGCCGATACCAGGCTCGCCGCCGATGAGCACCATAGAACCGGGCACAAGCCCCCCGCCCAGCACGCGGTTCAGCTCCTCACTGGGCATGTGGATGCGGGGTTCGGCCACGGTCTCGATCTCCGACACCTTGCGGGGCACTGATTCGGGCGTGCGGCCAAGAGGTGATTTCGTTGCCCCCTGCCGGGTGCTCTTCACCTTTTCCTCGACCATACTGTTCCATGCGCCGCAAACGGGGCACCGGCCCTCCCATTTAGGAGAATCGTTGCCGCACTCGGTGCAGAACCACACTGATTTTTCCTTGGGTTTTGCCATAGTCAATGAATTATTCTGCGGCGGAACTCGGCCACTGTGATGGCTGTGGCAGTGCCGACATTGAGCGATTCCACGGTAGTGGCGCCGGGAGGGAACGAAGGGATGCGGATGCGGCAGGTGAGCGTTGCGGCCACAGCATCGGAGATGCCGTTGCCTTCGTTGCCCATCACTATCACACCTCCCGCGGTGAGCGGAGTGCTGTAGAGATCGCCTCCGTCGAGCATAGTGCCGTAAACCGGCACTCCCGCGGCGACAAGCGCACCGAGGGTGCCGCACAGATCGCAATAATGCACTCTCACACGCGCCAGAGCGCCCATGGTCGACTGCACCACTTTCGGGCTGAACTGATCGGCCGTCTCATGCGATGCCAACACGGTGTCGATGCCAAACCAGTCGGCCACACGGATGATAGTGCCGAGGTTTCCTGGATCCTGAATTGTGTCAAGGGCGAGCACAAGCCGGGCGGGATCGCGCCGGAGCGCCGACACGTCAAACGGCTCATCTACAGGCATACTGAATACACCCATCACGCCCTGAGGGGTCTGCATCGACGATATGCGCCGCATGTCATCGGCTGAAGCGGTCAGCAACCGGTCGGCGGGAATGCACATTTCGCCGGGCAGCGAGGCATTCTCCTCGAGCCAGAGGGGTGTTGCCACCAGCCATTGCAACTGAAACGAGGGTAACAGTTCGCGGAGCGACCTTATCCCTTCGGCCACAAACAGCCCCCTGCTTCGGCGCTGACGGGCCGAAGCAAGCGATAATATCAGTTTACGCTGTGTGTTGGTGAGCTTCATGAATTGCAAAAATACGAATTTTCCGTGAGTTTTCGTTGCCGTTACACGAAAAAACTGTAATTTTGCAAAACATTAGGCAGCCGGGCGGTCCGTCGCCGGCAGGTTTACGAACGCTGTCGGAGGAAAGTCCGGGCAACAAAGAGCACCATACTTCCTAACAGGAAGCTGCGGGCAACTGCAGAATCAACGTGGAAGAAAACAACCGCTCCGCGGCCTCTGAGCCGCGGAGTAAGGGTGAGAAGGTGGGGTAAGAGCCCACCGGGTGCCGCTGAGAGGCGGCATGCCGCACGTCTTATGGGTTGCAAGGTCAAGTAAACCGGCATTTAAGGGCTGCTCGTCCGTTGCCGGAGGGTAGACTGCTACCGTCGGAGGCTTTCGCTTCCGCAATTAGCCGCGCGGCAACGCACGGCATAGATAAATGACGGACCGGAGTGCAAGGTCTTCGCCCCAAAAGGTCAACGAAACCCGCACGCCGACATAACCCGGCTTACAGCCCGGCTGCCTTTCCTTACACACGAGGCTGCACCCGCGCCCTTCGACACGAAGATCCGCAGGTGCAGCCTCTGTCATTTCACATGCACATCCATCTGCGGGAACGGGAAGTGGATTCCGTGGCCGGGGAGCTCCTCGTAGAATTTTTCGTTGTAGTGATAATAAACATTCCAGTATTCGGGAGTCTTCACCCATGCTCGCACCTGCAGATTGACCGATGAATCGCCGAGACTGTTGAGCAGCACGTTAGGCGAATAATCTTTCTTTCGCGCGAGCGCGCGGCGGTCGTTTCTCCGCCGCTGAGCCTCAGCCTCGCGCATCTCGCGCACGGCACGTGCATGATGGAAAATCCGGCGCCACACCGACGGGTTCTTGATCTTCTCCGCGCCGCCGTTTTCGTCATTGCATTCATTGTCATCTTCCGAACTACACTCGACCACATCGCCCAATGCAGTGGCCGACTTTCCCGAAACAGGAGTTTCGGAGGGATGCTCGGCGGGCATGATGCGCTCGTCGGCGGCAAACATTTCAAGGATAGCCTTGCGTGCGGCCGTGACATCGTCGCCATAACTGATTGCAATATCCCATGATACACGCCTGTGGCTCTCGCGCGACCAGTTGTTGACCGATCCTGTCGACAGTCCGCCGTTGGGTATCATTATCGATTTATTGTCGTAGGTGGTGATCACCGTGAAGAAAATCTGAATCTCCTTGACTGTGCCGGCATATCCCTGTACCTCGATGTAATCCCCTATCCTATAAGGTTTGAGCAGCAATATGAGCACTCCGCCGGCGAAATTCTGCAATGTGCCCGACAGCGCCATGCCGATTGCTACACCAGCCGAGGCGAAGATGGCCAGGAATGAGGTGGTCTCTATGCCGAGAACACCTATCACCGTCACTATCAGAATGAAATAGAGCAAAATATTGATCAGCGACAGTATGAAAGTCGATAACGACCGGTCAATATGTCGGCTGACAAAGATGGAATTTACCAGCTTGTAGATTTTTCGGATGATAAAACGGCCGATATAGAACACCACAATCGCCAGCAGCAGATTGGTGGCGAAATCCACCGCCGAACGGGCAATTTTGTCAATCAGCTCTTCAAAAGAAAGCTGCTTGAGCTGGGCTATGTCGGCGGCGGCTTTGCTCACTTTAGTTGTGTCGGCGGGAGCGGGATTTAATCCCGGGAGCAAATCGGATTGCAGGAGGGTCAATAAAAGTCGGTTCATTGATTAGAGCTTGTTTAATAATGGGAAGAGAGTTTTCTTTAGAATGGCAAAGGTGCTTATTCAGAGGGATAGAGAGTGCCGGCCACATCGGTGTACCATTTAAGACGGTTATAACCGCTTACGCCGGCATCGGAGGGTTGCCGCATGATAAAAGTGGAGAGTCCGCAATGCTTGCGGATGACAAGAGAGTTGAAAATAGCCGGTGTGGCTGCTTTCCAGCGCACACACTCGTCGAGCGCTTCATGCCAACGCGCGAGGGGCGCCTCGAGCGTAGGATCGCCGGCGCAGAGCGCATCCATGTAATCGCCGAAATCAAAGAGCCGGCGCACACCGTCGGCCAGCTCAACACCCCGTTCATAATTCTGAGGTGAATATTGCTGCGGCAGACGAGGATGGAGGGAGAAAATGTCGCGGGTGACGGCGGCGAGGCGCTCCAGTCCGGCGGCATCGATCACACTCATTGTCGAGGTTCGCGCCTTGCCGGTCATGGCATCGTAATGGTCGAATGTGGCTTTGGCAGCGGCTACGAGATCGGGAGTATCGGCCATGAGGTGTCGCAGGATTTTGCGGTAAGGTGAGCCGGCAGCGAGCATTTCGGCACAACTGGCCACAAATGCGGGTGCTATGTGGCGCATCTCGTAGAGCGATTCCACCGAAGCCATGTGGCAGCAGTCGAAATATACATAATCGAATCCCTGTCCCTGCATTACTGCTGCAAACCGGTCCACATCCATGTGTCGGCCGCAGTCATCGCCCAGCCATTGCGGCCGGGCATCGGTGTCAGCCGGAGTATTCGCCATCTGCCAGCCAAATGCGTGGCTCCAGAACACAAAGCCGAAGGCATCGGCGGGCGCTACCTCCTTGAAATCCTCAATAACTGCGGACAGCCGCACCGGGTCGGTGGAGAATCCCGTAATATCGTATCTGCGAATGGTTTTGATCCCTTCGGCTGTCACCTCTTTCAGCGAGGGCGCCGCGGCATTGCGGTCGTCGTGGTAGACTATCAGTCTGTTGCCCTGAAGGGCGCCTTCGGCTGCAGCGGCCGCCATGTCGCTGAGATTCTGATAGTCATTACCACTGAGATTGTTGTCGGCGAGCATATACACAAGCACTGCCCTGCCGACCTTGACGGGAGATGGTGGCGGAGATGGCACCGGTGACGGTTCATTGTCGTCAGAGCTACACGAGACCGTGAATGCAGTCGCGACCAGAGCGGCGATCAGAAGCAACAAAATGCGTGGGAATTTGCAAGTCATAATAGTATAACTCAGACGGGTATGCAATATTGCCTCTGCTGCGCATCATGCATCAGCGTTCGGCGCGCATGGGATTGGAGAGGAAATCCTGATATGCCATACGCAGACCATCCTCGAGTTCGGTGGTGTAGGACCATCCGAGAGCACGGCTTTTCGACACATCGAGCAGCTTGCGGGGTGTGCCGTTGGGTTTCGATGTATCCCAGAGAATACGCCCTTCATACCCTACGACTTTAGCAACCAGCTCGGTGAGCTGCTTAATCGACAGCTCCTTGCCGGTGCCTGCGTTTACTGTTTCGTTGCCCGAATAGTTGTTCATCAGGAACACGCACAGATTGGCAAGGTCGTCGACATAGAGGAACTCTCTCAGTGGCGAACCGTCGCCCCAACATGTCACCTCGCCGAGTCCCTGCTCCTTTGCTTCGTGGAAGCGGCGGATGAGCGCGGGCACCACATGGGAGTGGGTGGGATGATAATTGTCGTTGGGGCCGTATAGATTGGTCGGCATCACCGATATATAGTCAGTGCCATACTGACGGTTGAGAAACTCGCAATATTTCAGACCCGAGATTTTGGCCAGGGCATATGCCTCGTTGGTTTTTTCGAGAGAGGAAGTGAGCAGGCAGCTTTCGGGCATAGGCTGGGGAGCCATGCGGGGATAGATGCACGACGACCCCAAAAATTCCAGTTTCCTGCAACCGTTGCGCCAGGCCGAGTGAATCACATTCATCTCGAGAATCATGTTGTCGTACATGAAATCGGCCAGGGCGTTCTGGTTGGCGACTATGCCTCCCACCTTGGCAGCCGCAAGAAACACATATTCAGGCTTCTCCTCGGCGAAAAACTTCTCCACTGCCTCCTGACGGCAGAGGTCGAGTTCCTTATGCGTGCGGGTGATGATGTTGGTGTAGCCCTGACGGCGCAGTTCGCGCACAATGGCCGACCCTACCATGCCGCGGTGCCCGGCAACATAGATTTTCGATGTCAGTTCCATCATTTCACGATTCCTTTCTCGAGATATTCGGCAAGATTCATGCGCACTTTCTGACCGGCATCCTCGGCGGCGACTTTTGCCACATCGGCGTCAACCATGATTTTCACCAGTCTTTCAAAAGGTGTCTTCGAGGGGTTCCATCCGAGCAGATCACGGGCCTTTGTGGGGTCGCCCCAGAGATTCACCACATCGGTCGGACGATAGAAATCGGGCGACACCTCAACCAGCACACGTCCGGTGGCGGCATCTATGCCCTTTTCATCAAGGCCTTCTCCCTCCCAGCGGATGTCGATTCCCACATACCGGAATGCAAGTGTGGCAAATTCGCGCACCGAGTGCTGTTCGCCGGTGGCGATGACAAAGTCTTCAGGCTTCTCGTTCTGAAGAATCAGCCACATGCACTCCACATAGTCGCGGGCATAGCCCCAGTCGCGCAGCGACGACAGGTTGCCCAGATAGAGCTTGTCCTGCTTTCCTTGGGCGATTCGGGCGGCGGCAAGTGTGATTTTACGCGTGACGAAAGTCTCGCCGCGGCGTTCCGACTCATGATTGAACAGAATGCCCGAGCAGCAGAACATGTTGTAAGCCTCGCGGTATTCCTTGACAATCCAGAAGCCATAGAGTTTGGCCACAGCATATGGGCTATAGGGATGAAAGGGGGTATTCTCGTTCTGGGGCACCTCCTCCACTTTGCCATAAAGTTCGGATGTGGATGCCTGATAGATGCGGCAGCTCTTTTCAAGACCACACATTCTCACAGCCTCGAGCACGCGGAGCACGCCGACAGCGTCGACGTCGGCAGTAAATTCGGGAGAATCGAACGACACCTGCACATGGCTTTGGGCGGCCAGATTGTAGATTTCGTCGGGCCGGACCTTGCGCACCACCTGCATCACACTCATGGAGTCGCCTAAATCGGCATAATGCAGATGAAAATTCGCCTTGCCCTCAAGATGGGCGATGCGTTCGCGGTAGTCAACCGACGAGCGGCGGATGATGCCATGCACGTCATATCCCTTTTCAAGCAGAAACTCTGCGAGGAATGAACCGTCCTGACCGGTGACTCCGGTGATCAGCGCTGTTTTTGTCATATCGAAAGAGAGCTATTCAGGCAATATCGGATGAAATCTATTCGTGATTGCTATGATTTTCAGAAAGTGTCGAAAAGAGCCTGGGCGGCAACCAAGATGCCGTCGGCATCCTTTCCGCCCGCCTGTGCGAAACCGGGCTGACCACCGCCGCCACCCTTGATGGCTTTGGCAGCTTCGCGCACCATCTTGGAAGCGTTCAGACCGTTGGCCACGAGGTCGTTGGTAAGCATCACTGTGAGCAGTGGCTTGCCCGAGACATCGACGGTCGCACCGATGAATGCTGTGTTTTCGGGGCTGAGATTGCGCACCTGGAATGCAACATTCTTGACAATTTCAGGCACACGCACGCCGCCTAAGGTAGTCACTTTCACACCGTTGATGATGCGTGCTTTCTCCAGAATCTCCTTTGAGAACATCTCCACACGCTCCTTCATGAATTCTTCCGATTTCTTGCGGAGGTCGGCATTTTCGTCGATTGACTTGCGGAGAGCCGACACTACATCGGGAGCATTATTGAGCAGACGGGCTATCTGACGCATATTGTCCTGGAGGGTCTCGATGGCCTCCTCCACTTTTTCGCCGGTGATGGCCTCGATACGGCGGATGCCTGCCGAGGTGCTACCCTCGGAAATGATCTTGATCATACCGATGTTGCCGGTGTTGTCGACATGTGTGCCGCCGCAAAGCTCCACGGAGTCGCCATAGCGGATCACACGCACCTCATCGCCATATTTCTCACCGAAGAGAGCCATTGCACCCATGGCGCGGGCCTCGGCGATGGGCACGTTGCGGTGCTCGTCGCGGGCGATGGCCTCACGCACATAGCGGTTGGCAAGGTGTTCCACCTTCGCAAGTTCCTCGGGAGTCACCTTCTGGAAATGCGAGAAGTCGAAACGCAGCATATCGGGGTTTACATACGAGCCTTTCTGCTCCACATGCGTGCCGAGCACCTCGCGGAGCGCGCGGTGCAGCAGGTGGGTGGCGGAGTGGTTGGCCGACGTGCGGCGACGGGCTTCAACATCGATCTTTGCCTCAACTTCGGCCGAAACGTCGGTAGGGAGTTTGGTGGTGAGATGAACGCCCACGCCATTTTCTCGTTTGGTATCGAAAACCTCTATAACCTCGTCGCCCGACACGAGTGTGCCGCGGTCGCCCACCTGACCGCCCATTTCGGCATAGAAAGGTGTGCGGTCAAGTATAATCTGATAGAATTCCTTGCCCTTCTGCTTTACCTTGCGGTAGCGGAGGATATGGGCCGCGGTGCTGTTTTCATCGTAGCCTACGAATTCCTGCTCGCCGTCGCGGAGGACAACCCAGTCGGAGGTTTCCACAGCCGCGGCATTGCGGGCGCGCTGTTTCTGCTGATCCATTTCGGCATCGAAGCCGGCCTGATCGAGGGTCATGTTGTTCTCTTTGAGAATCAGCTCGGTAAGGTCGAGGGGGAAACCGTAAGTATCATAGAGCACGAAAGCCTCTTTGCCTGAGATTTCACTTTTACCCTCTTTGCGGGCTGCGGCGATTGCGCGGTCAAGGAGCGCCATGCCGTTGGCCAGTGTGCGAAGGAAGGAATCCTCCTCCTCTTTGGTGACCTTGATGATGAGGTCGCGCTCTTTCTTCAGCTCGGGGTAAGCGTCGCCCATCAGGGCAATCAGCGTGTCGACCAGACGATAGAGAAATGCTTCCTTCTGATCGAGGAATGTATAGGCATAACGCACGGCACGACGCAGGATGCGGCGGATCACATAACCGGCTTTGGCGTTGGAGGGGAGCTGGCTGTCGGCCACCGAGAAAGCGATGGTGCGGATATGGTCGGCGATGACGCGCATGGCCACATCGACCTTATGGTCCTCGCCATATTTCTTGCCTGAAAGCTCGGCGATTTTGTCAATCATGGGGGTGAACACGTCGGTGTCGTAGTTCGACGTCTTACCCTGCAGAGCCATGCACAGACGCTCGAAGCCCATGCCGGTGTCGATAACCTTGGCAGGAAGCGGTTCCAGCGAATGATCGGCCTTGCGATTGAACTGCATGAACACGAGGTTCCAGATTTCAATCACCTGAGGATGATCCTTGTTGACCATCTCGGCGCCGCTGACCTTGCGGCGTTCATCCTCGGGACGGAGGTCGATATGAATCTCGGAGCAGGGACCGCAGGGACCGGTCTCGCCCATCTCCCAGAAATTATCATGTTTGTTGCCGTTTATGATGTGCGACTTGGGCAGATGTTTCTCCCAGTAGGAAGCAGCCTCGTCATCGCGCGAGAGTCCTTCGGCCTCGGAGCCTTCAAACACCGTGGCATAGAGATGTTCGGGGTCAAGACCCAGCACATCCACCAGAAACTCCCATGCCCAGTCGATGGCTTCCTTCTTGAAATAGTCGCCGAATGACCAGTTGCCCAGCATCTCGAACATAGTGTGGTGGTAAGTGTCGAGACCCACCTCCTCCAGATCGTTGTGCTTTCCGCTCACACGCAGACACTTCTGGCTGTCGGTGACACGCGTCCATTTCGGCGCTCTTTGGCCAAGAATAATGTCCTTGAACTGATTCATGCCGGCGTTGGTGAACATCAGCGTCGGGTCATCCTTGATTACCATAGGAGCCGAGGGCACAATCTGGTGGCCTTTGCTCTTGAAAAACTGCTTGAAAGATTCGCGAATCTCATTGGCAGTCATAGGCTTAGAACTCATTGGTATATAATGTGTTTATTTTTTCTGCAAAATAGAAACCATTGCGGTAAATTCAGATGCAAAATTACGAATTTTTCCTTAACTTTGCAAAAACTAACGTAGGGCGATGTTTTGACGCGACAATGGAAAATCCCGACAAGAAATATTATAAAATTTCCGAGGTGGCCGAAATCATAAAGCTGCCGGCTTCGACGCTGCGCTTCTGGGAGAGCCAGTTCACTATCATAAAGCCGCGCCGCAACGCCCGGGGCACCCGGTTCTACACCGCATCTGACATCGAGAAGATACGTATGGTGGCTTTTCTGGTCAAGGAGAAAGGGCTTCGACTCGATGCTGCCCAGGAGCAGATCCGCAACAACCACACCAATGTCAGTCACCGTGCCGCAGCCGTGGAGCGCCTCCACAATATCCGCACCCAGCTTGTATCTCTCCTATCCTCCCTCACTTCCCTGCGCTGACGCGACCGAACCATTGCGGCTGCATCCTCATATCAGGAAAATGACTGAACAGGAGGTTTTCTAACCTCCTTGATTCTCCAAACCTGAATCCTAAAATGAAGACGCTGTGTCAAAATTCTGAATTTTGACACAGCGTCCTGATATTGTATCTGAGATCGGGATCAGGCCTTATAGGCGGCGAGGTCGGCGGGAGCCACGGAGGCGATGAACGAGGAGGCGCGCTCCACGTCGGCGGCGGCAAGGTTGACGTAAACCTTGGCGCTGCGTGCCAGATCGGCTGCGGCGGCAGCGACGTCGGCATCAGCCGAACCGAGGCTGCGGGAAGCGTCGGTGACGAGCAGCCAGCCCATGACGCAGTCGCCTGCCATCTCTACGAGTCGGCGGGCCATGAAGTCGGTGTACTCGGCTTCATTGACTTCCTTGACATGGTCAACAGCCTTCTGATATTTGGCAAACATCTCGTCGAGAATCTTCACCTGCGCCTCGAGCTCCGGTGCCACTGTCATGGCCTTGTAGCCTTCGACAAGCTGGGCGTAGGTGCCGGTGAGGACGTGGCGGATGGCTGCCACGACCTGCAGCTGGGTGGTACCCTCGTAGATCGAGGTGATGCGTGCGTCGCGGTATACACGCTCGCAGGCATAATCTTTCATGAAGCCCGAACCGCCATGAATCTGGATGGCGTCGTAGGCGTTCTGGTTGCAGTATTCCGATGAAAGGCCTTTTGCAAGGGGAGTGCAGGCGTCGGCCAGCTTGTTGTAGAGCTTCATCTCCTTGCGTTCGTCGGCTGTGAGGGAACGTTCGCGGGCGATGTCCTCGTATGCCTTGTACATGTCGACGTAGCGCGAGGTCTCGTAAAGGAGACAACGGGTGGCGTCGAGCTTAGCCTTCATGGTTGCGAGGATTTCGCGGACGGCGGGGAATTCGGCGATAGGTTTGCCGAACTGCTGACGTTCGTGGGCGTAGGCATCGGCTTCGCGCCATGCGATTTCGCTGACACCGACGCTCTGGGCGGCGATGCCCAGACGGGCGCCGTTCATCAGCGCCATCACATATTTGATAAGGCCCAGACGGCGTGAGCCACAAAGCTCGGCCTTAGCGTTTTTGTAAACCAGCTCGCAGGTGGGAGAGCCTTTGATGCCCATCTTGTTTTCGATACGACGCACATCGACGCCTCCGTCGCGTTTGTCGTAGATAAACATCGACAGGCCGCGGCCATCCTTTGTGCCATCTTCCGAACGGGCCAGCACCAGATGGATGTCGGAGTCGCCGTTGGTGATGAAACGCTTCACACCGTTAAGACGCCATGTGCCGTCGGGAGCTTCGGTAGCCTTGAGCATTACCGACTGAAGGTCGGAACCGGCATCAGGCTCGGTGAGGTCCATCGACATGGTTTCGCCGGCGCAGACGCGGGGGATGAAACGCTCGCGCTGCTCCTCGGTGCCGAACTCATAGAGGGTTTCGGCGCAGTCCTGCAGACCCCAGAGGTTTTCAAAACCGGTGTCGGCGCGGCTGACGATGTCGGCAGCCATGATATAGGGGGTGATGGGGAAGTTGAGACCGCCGAAACGGCGGGGCATCGACATGCCCATCAGGCCGGCCTTGCGGCAGGCGTCGAGATTCTGCTGAGTGCCTGAAGCGTAGGTGACACGACCGTCAGCCACAGTTGGGCCTTCGTGGTCCACGCTCTCGGCGTTGTCGGCGATGGTGGTGCCGCAGAGTTCGCCCACGATTTCAAGCACACGGTCGTAGTTGTCCATGGCGTCGGCGAAATCGACGGGAGCGTAGTCAAACTTCTCGGCATCGGCGTAATCGCGTTCCTTAAGAGCCACGATTTTCTCCATCAGGGGGTGCTGAAGGTGGAGCTTCAGCGCCTTGTTATCGTTATAGTAATTAGCCATTACTTGGAATTTTTCTTGTAATATTTGATGAGTTTGGGCACGATTTCGGCATAGTCACCAACGATCACGTAATCGGCGATGGTGTTGATGGGGGCGTTGGGATCGCTGTTGATCGAGATGATGATCGAGCTGTCCTGCATGCCGGCAATGTGCTGTATCTGGCCTGAGATGCCGCAAGCGATGTAGAGTTTGGGACGGACGGTGACACCGGTCTGGCCCACCTGACGGGCATGCTCGGTCCAGCCGGCGTCGACAGCGGCGCGGGTAGCACCCACCTCGGCGCCGAGCACGTCGGCAAACTGGTGGAGCAGATCGAAGCCCTCTTTGGAACCGACACCGTAGCCGCCGGCTACGATAATGGGCGAATTCTTGATATTGATTTTCGACTTCTCGATGTGACGGTCGATGATCTCCACCACGAAATCCTCATCCTTTACATATTTCGATGCGCGGAGTTTTACCACCTCGCCTTTGTGGTTGGGGTCGAGAATCTCCTTTTTCATCACGCCCTCGCGCACGGTGGCCATCTGCGGACGGCAGTCGGGATTCACGATGGTAGCCACGATATTGCCGCCGAAAGCGGGACGGATCTGATAGAGCAGGTTCTGATACTCCTTGCCGGTCTTGGGGTCGTTGTGGTCACCGATTACCAGCGAGGTGCAGTCGGCGGTGAGACCGCTGTGGAGACACGAGCTGACGCGGGGACCGAGGTCGCGGCCGATGCAGGTGGCACCCATGAGGCAGATCTGCGGCTTGATTTCGCGGAAAAGGTTGATGAGCACGGCGGCGTGGGGGTTGGAGGTATAGGGATAGAGACGCTTGTCCTCTACCTTATATACTACGTCGGCGCCATAGGGGAACAGCTGTTTCTCGATGCCGTCGAGTTTGTCGCCGATAACGAGCGCTTCAAGTTTCACGCCAAGCTCGGTGGCAAGCTGGCGCCCCTTGGTGAGGAGCTCAAGGCTTACGTCCGACACCTTGCCGTCCTCGTATTCGCAATAAACTATGAGGTTGTTCTGGTCTTGCATTACGTTGAAAAATTTGACGGCGCGGATCAGCCGATTGTGTGATTAGCGATAAGATCTTTGATGAGCTGCTCGAGCTGGTCGTTGTTGTTGTCGATGGTGAGACACTCCTTGGCGGTGAACACCACGTTTTCGATGGCTTTCACCTTTGTGGGAGAACCGGCCATACCGATCTGAGCGGGGTCGGCGTCGACAAATGCGGCGCTCCACTCCTGGATGTTGAGGTCGGGACGGGCATCAACAAGAGCCTGCTGCTCAGGTGAGAGCTTGGCTTTCTCCGAGGGGGAGACGGCGCGTTTGTATTTCATCACGCGGCGGGCGTTGCGGGGGCGGCATTCGGCAGCAGTGCCGTTGACGGTGATAACGCAGGGGAGCGGCGCTTTCACGGTCTCCACACCGTTCTCGAGACGGCGCTTCACAGTGATTTTTCCATTCTCAACACCGAGAATTTCTTCGGCGTAGGTCACCTGGGGCACACCGAGTTTTTCGGCAATCTGGGGACCCACCTGGGCAGTGTCGCCGTCGATGGCCTGGCGCCCGCAGATAACGATATCGTATTTGCCGAACTTCTTCACAGCCTGAGCAAGAGAGTAAGATGTGGCCAGGGTGTCGGCGCCGCCAAGGGCGCGGTCGGTGAGCACAATGCCGCCGTCGGCACCGCGGAAGATACCTTCGCGGATGACTTCGGCGCTTCGTGGCAGACCCATGGTGAGCATGGTGATGGTGGAACCGGGATTGGCGTCCTTGAGCTGCAGAGCCTGCTCAAGTGCATTGAGGTCCTCGGGGTTGAAGATGGCGGGCAACGCTGCGCGGTTGATAGTGCCGTCTTCCTTCATGGCATCTTTTCCCACGTTGCGGGTGTCGGGCACCTGCTTGGCAAGAACAATGATGTTTAAACTCATGAGAATATCTCTAATTTAATTGATTTATTACCTTTGGGCATAGCTGAAGCAAACGGTGCGACAGCCCTGAGGCAGCGAAAGCACATTACATGCTAACTGAGGAGCAATCAAGCCATTAAAGCCCGGCAGCTCCCCCTACGCAACAATTTGCGGTGCAAATATAGCGATTTTTTCACAGTTAATCAGCCCAATACGCATTTTTTAACACTCATGGAAGGCGGCGGTCGATGGCGTCGAGCAGCGCGAGCTGGGCGCGGGTACGCACAAGATTGTGCTCCGGGCCGATGGTTTTATAATATGTGTCGCCGTTGATATAGTCGGTCAGAAATCTCGTGGCCTGCATATAGGGGAACAGCCTGACGGCAAAGGGCAACATGCTGCGTTCGAGCGGAGTAAGGAATGATTCCGCTTCCGAGAGATAACCGTCGGTAAACGCACGATAGATATCCATGTCGAAATCTATTTTCGACAAATCGGGTTCATCCTCTGCGGCGGTGCATGCCCCGGTGCGGAGAAAATCGCCATAGTCGCTGAACACAAATGAGGGCATCACGGTGTCGAGATCGATCACACACAGCACCTCGCCGGTGACGGCATCGATCAGCATATTGTTGACCTTGGTGTCGCAATGACAGAGCCGGCGCGGCAACTTTCCCTCGCGTCCGAGGCGCTCGGCCACGGTCATCTCGGAGGCACGGGCCTCGATTGCCTCCACTATCGGACGCACGCTGTCGACCCTGCTCACCGGGTCGGAGGCCACCGCCACGCGCAACTGATGCAGGCGCAGCTCCATATTGTGAAAATCGGGTATGGTCTCAATCAGCGGTTCACGCAGATCGGTGAGCATCGCCTCAAACCGACCGAAAGCACGTCCGGCGCTGGCGGCAGTCTCCGCAGTCACCTCTTTGATGGTCACGGTGCCCGGAATGTAGACCGACACGCGCCAATAATCGGCTCCGACACGGCAATAACTGCGGCCGGTGGCACGACACGGAATGAAACGGAGCACATGCCTGTCGGGGTCGGGAAAATCGGCCATCTTGCCGCGCAGATGGCGGGTGACGGCATCTATATTGCGCTGGAGTCCGTCGACATCCTGAAAGACGCAATGGTTGATGCGCTGAAGCACATAACGAAGATCGGGGCGGTCGGTCTCCACCATATAGGTATCGTTTATCAGTCCGTCGCCGAGATGGCTCACATTCAGAGGTCTGGCTTCAAGCGCGAAATTATCGAGAATGGCATCAAATTTTTTCATGGAATTTCGGTTATTTCTGCAAAAATAATAATAACTTTGCGAGAGTGCAAATCTAATTCCATTAAAAAGTTAAATTAAAAGTTGAATTCAAGTAATATGTCACACAAGTTTTCTTTTAGATTTTTCTCCATCTGGTGCATGCTGCTGGCAATGACTGCCATGCATGCCGAATCGGTCAAAACAAAGATACCTGTGCGCCCGAAAGGCCAGACCGACATGGTAGGTTTCGCAGCCGACCCTATCGACACCGTGCGGGTGGCATTCATCGGTCTGGGCATGCGCGGCCCGGGCGCCGTGGAGCGTTTTACAAAGATTCCGGGCACGCGGATTGTGGCTCTGTGCGATGTAGAGAAAGAACGTGTTGACTCCACGCAGGCCATTCTCACGCGTGCAGGCCTGCCCGAAGCCGCAGCCTACTGGGGGAGCACCGACTCATGGAAGAAGCTGGTGGACCGCGATGACATCGACCTGGTGTATGTGGTCACCGACTGGGTCAGCCACTACCCTATCGCCAAACGCGCCATGGAAAAAGGAAAACATGTGGCAGTGGAGGTGCCTGCCGCCCTCTCGCTTGATGAGATATGGGACCTGATAAACACCTCGGAGCGTACGCGCCGCCACTGCATGATGCTCGAGAACTGCGTCTACGACTTTTTCGAGATGAACACTCTCAACATGGCGCAGCACGGCCTGTTCGGCGAGCTGCTCCATGCCGAAGGCTCATATATCCACAATCTCGAGGAATTCTGGCCGGCCTACTGGCGTCAGTGGCGTTCGGAATACAACAAGAAGCACCGCGGCGACGTATACCCCACTCACGGGTTCGGCCCCGCCTGCCAGCTGCTCGACATCCATCGCGGCGACCGCCTGGTCACCGTCGTGGCCATGGACACCGACCCTGTGTCAGGTCCGGAGCAATATGAAGCGGCCACAGGCAAAAGCGCAAAAGGCTACCGCAACGGCGACCACACCATGAGTTTCATCCGCACGGCAAAAGGAAAAACCATACTGATACAGCACGATGTGGTGAATCCGCGCCCCTACAGCCGCATGTATCAGGTAACGGGAACCAAAGGATTTGCCAACAAATATCCAGTGGAAGGTTACTCGTTCCGGCCCGAGGCAATCCCGGCAGGCACTGTTCCCGACCATGAGAACCTCAACAGTCACCGTTTCATTCCCGACAGCGTCCGCACGGCTCTCGAGCAGCAGTATACCCACCCCATCATCCGCGAGGTGGGCGAAGTGGCCCGCAAAGTCGGAGGCCACGGCGGCATGGACTATATCATGGATTACCGCCTGGTCTACTGCCTGCGCAACGGCCTGCCGCTCGATATGGATGTTTACGATCTGGCCGAATGGTGCGCGTTGTCGCCGCTGAGCGAAATATCTATCGAAAACGGCAACGCTCCGGTAGAATATCCCGATTTCACCCGTGGCGCCTGGAACAAAGTCAGCGGTTTCCGTCATGCTTTCAAAGATTCCGCACGGTAAACCCGCATTGCACCAATAATTCACACACTCATAACCAAATAATAGAATGAAAAAACTAATTCTCTCAGCCGCGATAACCTGTCTTTCGCTTGCCCATGTGCATGCTCAGCAGGGAGGGGCTACTGAGACAACGCCGTCACGCTCAGAGTACTTCTCGTGGATCAACAACACCAACGAAGGTGCTACAGCAGAGCAAACAAGGATTAATCTCGACTTCTTCCGCTGGCTCCACGACAAGTATGGCATGGAACTCGACATCTACGCATTTGACGCAGGAGCCATCGACGGTGCCAAAATGTATGGCAGCACTAAGTCCGACCGTTTCAAAAGGCAGTTCCCCGAAGGCTTCGGTCCTCTGAGCCGACAGGCGGCCGATATGAACACGCGGCTGGGGATATGGTGCGGACCCGACGGTTTCGGCAACAGCGAAGCCGAAGCCAAGGAGCGTGCCGACATGATGACAGGTCTGGTGAAGGATCACAACTTCGGTCTTTTTAAAATGGATGCCGTCTGCGGACAGCTGCGCAAGGACAAATACGAGCCTTTCGACAGCATGATGACCGAAATCAGACGACTTTCGCCCGATTTCGTGCTTCTCAACCACCGCCTGGATCTCGGGCCGGGCACGCGCCATTCGACAACATTTCTGTTAGGCGGCGAAGAGACATACATCGACGTCTTCATGACCAACAGCATGACGGCGCCCCATCATCGCGCCCAGGCCATAAGCCGAAAGGCGCCCGAAAACCTCACCCGACTGACCGAAGACCATGGTGTGTGCCTGTCGTCGTGTCTCGACTATTGGGAGGATGACCTTATTCTCCAGTCTTTCGGACGCGAGCTTATTCTTGCTCCGGAAATCTATGCCAACCCTTGGTTTCTGCGCGACGACGAGTTTCCCTATCTCGCATTCATTTTCAATCTACACCGCACCTACCGCGACATCCTCGTGAATGCTCTGCGTCTGCCCGAGGAGAGCTACGGACCCGAGGCGCTGAGCCGCGGCGACGACGGGACTCGATTCCTGACGCTCCGCAACCTGTCGTGGCAGCCTGTCACATACAAGATAAAACTCGACAGCGAGACCGGCATCATAGACAACGGAAAGAAAGTGAAAGCCCGACTCTATCATCCTTATATCTATGATTTAGGCTCACACAACTATGGCGATATAATTGAGGTGGAGGTGCTCCCCTTCCGCGCCGCGCTCGTAAAACTGACCACGCAGCCCGAAAAAGACAAGGTGACTCTCAGCGGCATACCCTATCATATCATCAACGACAAGGCAGGCGACGATGTAGAGATCAAGCTTCTCGGCATGCCCGGACAGACATATAAGGTGAAAGCGGAGAAAGGAAACGCACGTTTTACCTCCGCTCAAATCGACGGCAACGCCGCAAACGCTCTCGCCCGCGGAGGCTCCGCCCGGGTATCGTTCCCCGGAAAGCCGTTTAAAGAAAAATATCATCGACTGATTGACCGGATGCAGAGCTGCACTGTCCCCGCCGACGCACCCTCGCTATACTACGCCACCTGCTATGCCGCCGACAACAACGCGCTGGAAGTGCGCTCGCTCGCACGCTCGGGCGAAACGGAAATCCCCCAGGTCAAGGCCGCCCGCGATGCCTTCACCGGGCAGGAAATATTCCGCGCCCGCGATCTCTGGGATCGATATCTGTTCGATGGCGATGAATCGACGTGCTTCTCCGTAAAGTTGCGTCACGGCGACCGCCGCGCGGGCAACACATCGGCTCTCTACCTCGACCTGGGCGAATCAGTCACGCTCGACGAACTGGTATTCAAGGCACCCGACGAGTACGCCATAGCGCCCTACAAGTCACAGGAAGGTGCTCTCCTCTGGTTGTCGGATAATCTGGTCGACTGGAAACCTATCACATTCATCGTCGGCACGAAAGCGGTTGCCGACACGCGCGATGCCGGAGAGTTCCGCTATGTGCGCCTTTCGGATTCCCCTCTACGTCTGAGCGAGATCGAGGGATGGCGCGACGGCAATGCGGTGGATCGCAGCAAATGGCATGCAAGCAATCTGTTCCGCGAGTATAACCGGGGAGGCTGCGAAACACGCCATGCATGGAAATGCGAGTTTACCCTTGACGAGTTTGCCGATGGCGCCTACCTGTGCGTGGCCCTGAACGGTCATCACGGCCGCGAGGGAGCGTGGGCCGCGATGAAGGTCGACGGTCGCTATGTGGGATGCCCCGACCGTGCGCCCTCCTTCACAAGCAACACCTGGGAACATCTTAACGTTGAGACCGACAGCAACAACACATATTATATCCCCCTGACTCCCGACATGCTCGGCAAGAAACTCGAAGTCTACGCTCTTTCGTTTGAATCGCCCGATCTCAAACCCGAGGTATGGATCACGAATTACCCCATACCGTTCAGCAAGAAGACACTTACGCTCAAAAAATAATCCATAGTCAGAATAAAAAAGAAGCGCCGATAATCGCCGGCGCTTCTTTTTTATTATGATGTCCTGTTCTTCCAGCAATCAGCGGGAAGTATGGTCAGCAATCCAGTTACGTGCGTTGACAAACGCGTCGAGCCAGGGAGTGACATCGTTGAGACGACGCGAAGCCGGATAAACGGCACACTGCCAGGGGAAGATGGCACGTTCAAGGTGCGGCATCATGGCCAGATGACGACCGTCGGGCGATGCGATGGCTGCCACGGCACCCCGCGAGCCGTTGGGGTTGCCGGGGTATGCGGCATAGTTGTATTTTGCCGCGATGTTGTAATCCTTGAGCGATCCGGGGAGGTTGAAACGTCCCTCGCCGTGAGCCACCCAGATGCCGAGTTTCATGCCCGAGAGCGAACCGAGCATCACGGTGTTGTTGCGCGGAATGGTCAGACCTACGAACTGCGATTCGAACTTGTGGCTGATGTTGTGCTCCATTGAGGGCACACCCTTGCCTGCTGAAGGAATCAGACCGAGTTCCACCATGAGCTGACAACCGTTGCAGATGCCGAGCGAGAGAGTGTCTTCACGTTCGTAGAAGCGCTTGAGGGTGGCTTTGGCTGTGTCGTTCCAGCGGAAACCCGATGCCCAGCCCTTGGCCGAGCCGAGCACGTCGGAGTTGGAGAAACCGCCGCAGAACACTATCATGTTCACATCGTCGAGTGTCTCGCGGCCGCTCATGAGGTCGGTCATGTGCACATCCTTCACGTCGAAACCGGCGAGATAGAGCGAATAGGCCATCTCACGGTCGCCATTGACACCTTTTTCACGGATAATGGCGGCGCGCACTCCTGTCTTGCCGTGACGGTAACCGAGATTGCGCGATGCCAGCGAACCGTCGAATGCGGCAGGAATGAGATAGCGCAGAGGCTGTTTCCGGTAGTTCTCGAAACGGAGTGCGGCGCACTCCTTGCCACTCTGGAGGCAGTCGAGAAGATAGGAAGGCTCGAACCAGCGGTCGCGCAGATGGTCTACGCCGAAGAGACGTTCCTCACCGTAGTGCTCCACGAGCAGCACTCGCTCGTCGGCGGGACGGCCGATAAGGAAATGCTTAACGCCGGCGTCGGAGAGTATCTTCTCTACAGATTCCTTTTTCGATTCCTCAAATTGGATCAGCACCGCGGGATTTTCAGCGAAGAGGATTTTAACCAGATCGGTCTCTCCGTTGGCGATGAAGCCCGAGGTGGTGAACTCCAGACCGCCGTTGACATTGGCAAACAGCATCTCGAGCATTGCGGTGACAAGACCGCCGGCCGAGACGTCGTGCATTGCCAGCAGTTTGCGTCCTTTCACCAGTTTCTGCACCGCACCGAATGCAGCCGCAAAGCGGGCGGCATCCTTCACGGTGGGAGCGTCGGAACCGATGCGGTTCTGCGACTGCGCGAATGCCGAGCCACCAAGACGGAGCGCGTCGGACGAGAAATCAATATAATAAAGAAGTGTATTCTTTTTGTTTTTCAGAACAGGCGACACCACACGGCGCACATCGCCTGTCTCACCGCCGGCCGAGATAATTACGGTGCCGGGGGCAAACACCTTGTCGGCGCCATATTTCTGCGTCATCGACAGGGAATCCTTGCCGGTGGGGATGTTGATGCCGAGCGCGCATGCGAAATCGGAGCAAGCCTGCACGGCTTTGTAGAGAGCGGCATCCTCTCCTGCATTCTTGCAGGGCCACATCCAGTTGGCCGAGAGCGACACACTCTTCAGTCCTTTGGCAAGGGGAGCGCCAACGATATTGGTAAGCGCCTCGGCCACTGCCATCACGGAGCCTTTGGCCGAATCGGCCAGAGCCACCTGAGGAGCATGGCCGATCGAGGTGGCGATACCGGCTTTGCCGGTGTAGTCGAGCGCCACCACGCCGCAATCGCTCAGCGGAAGCTGAATCTCGCCCTGACACTGCTGACGGGCAACTTTGCCGGTCACCGAGCGGTCCACCTTGTTGGTGAGCCAGTCTTTACATGCCACCGCCTCGAGCGAAAGCACATCCTCCACATACTGCTGGAGGTTGTTGGTGTCATATTCCACCTCGGAATAGCTGAGGTCGACGGTATTGTCGGTCATTACAGTCTTGGGCGAGTTGCCGAACATGTCGGCCATCTCAAGGTCGATGGGACGCACACCCTTTTTGTCTTCGAAAACGAAGCGGTTGTCGCCGGTGGTCTCACCGACTACATACATGGGCGCACGCTCGCGCTGGGCCACACGCTCCACATAGGGGATGTCTTCGGCTTTTATCACCATGCCCATGCGTTCCTGACTCTCGTTGCCCACGATTTCCTTGGCCGAGAGAGTGGGGTCGCCCACGGGGAGGGCATCAATGTCGATTTTGCCGCCTGTCTCCTCAACCAGTTCGGAAAGTGCGTTGAGATGACCGCCGGCACCATGATCGTGAATCGAGACCACGGGGTTGTTGTCGCTTTCGGCAAGGGCGCGGATGACGTTTGACACTCGTTTCTGCATCTCGGGGTTGGCACGCTGCACGGCATTAAGCTCGATGGAGTTGTCGTACTGGCCTGTCTCAACCGACGAGACGGCGCCACCGCCCATACCGATGCGGTAGTTGTCGCCACCCATCACCACAACTTTCTCGCCTGCCTCGGGGTGCCCCTTGATGGCATCCTTGCGGGCAGCGAAACCTACGCCGCCGGCAAGCATGATCACCTTGTCGTAGGCATATTTGCGCTCGTTCTCCTCATGCTCGAAAGTCAGCAGCGAACCGCAGATGAGAGGCTGGCCGAATTTGTTGCCGAAGTCCGAGGCGCCGTTCGAGGCTTTGATAAGAATCTCGGCAGGGGTCTGATAGAGCCATACGCGGGGATTCATCATAAGTTCCCAGCGGTGTTCGGCGCTCAGGCGGGGATATGAGGTCATGTAGACAGCTGTTCCTGCGATGGGAAGCGATGCCTTGCCGCCGCCGAGACGGTCGCGGATTTCGCCACCGGTGCCGGTTGCGGCGCCGTTGAAGGGTTCCACTGTGGTGGGGAAGTTGTGGGTCTCGGCTTTAAGCGAGATCACTGTCTTCAGATCCTTGACTTCGAAATAGTCGGGACGGTCGGGGTTGACGGGATAGAACTGGTCGACGGTGGGACCTTCGAGGAAAGCCACATTGTCCTTATAGGCGGAAACAAGTCCGTTGGGGTTCTCCTGCGAGGTCTTCTTAATAAGTTTGAACAGCGACAGCGGTTTCTCCTCGCCGTCGATAACGAAGGTGCCATTGAAAATCTTGTGGCGGCAGTGCTCAGAATTCACCTGCGAGAAACCGAACACTTCACTATCAGTGAGGGGACGGCCCAGTTTCTTGGCAAGACCTTCAAGATATGCTTCCTCGTCGGGGCTGAGAGCCAGACCCTCGCTGAGGTTATATTCGTGGATATTTTCGATTCTTACAATAGGGTCGGGCTTGCGGTTAACGGCAAACACGCGTGAATTCAGCCCGTCGTAGAGTCGCGAAAGCATGCGGTCGTAGACAGGCTCCTCACCGTCGGCCACACGGGTGAACTGCTCGATGCGGGTGATGCCCGAAAGGCCCATGTTCTGGGCGATTTCCACGGCATTCGTGCTCCATGGGGTGATCATCTCGCGGCGGGGGCCCACAAAACGCCCCTTTACCGAGGTGGCTGTCAGCGCTCTGGCACCGGAGAAGGCCCAGGTAAGTTTTTCTAACTCTTCCGGAGAGAGACGGTGGTCGGTCTCAACGGCGAAGAAGGTGGAAGTGCCCTTCTTGAAGAATTGAACCATTGTTGTTGTCAGTTGGTTGGTTTATGTTTTCAGCGCGGTAGCGCCGGTTTTTCAGTATTCACAGAGCCGGGGTCTCAGCATTCACAGAGCCGGGGTCTCAGCATTCGTAGTCTACGCAGGCACGGCTCTCCTTGACGGGGGCTATGATTGCGGCGGCAGCCACATGAGCCGGATGCAAGGCATAGACTGTGACGTCGTCAATCGAAGGCACCACGGCGGTGAGCACCACATCCCAGCTCTCGGCAGGATTGACATTGATGCCGACTTCCATTGATTCGAGGCACGGAATCTGTGCGGGGAGCGCCATGAGCGCGTCGCGGAAAGCTTCCGCGGCGGCAAGGCGCACCGATGTGTCGCCTTTGAGTTTGAACATCACTATATGCTTTACCATCTGGGCAGTGTTTTGTGAGGGTTGATGCTTTCTTTACTCGGGTCGCTTATTTCGCATAGAGACGTTCCTTGGCGGCGGCTACTTTTTCGTCGGTAATGTAGTCGTCGTAGTCCATCATCTTGTCGATGATGCCATTGGGTGTAAGCTCTATGATGCGGTTGCAAACGGTCTGAATGAACTCGTGGTCGTGGCTCGACAGCAGTATAACTCCTTTGAAGCCTTGCAGGGTGTTGTTGAAAGCCTGAATCGACTCCAGATCGAGATGGTTGGTGGGGGAATCGAGCACCATGGTGTTGGCGTTGCGGAGCATCATTCGCGAAATCATGCAACGCATCTTCTCGCCGCCGGATAGCACGGAGGCCTTTTTCAGAACATCCTCGCCCGAAAAAAGCATTTTTCCGAGGAATCCTTTGAGATAGATCTCCGAGGAATCGTCGGAGAACTGGCAGAGCCAGTCCACAAGATTCATGTCGGTATTGAAGAATGCCGAGTTGTCGAGGGGCAGATAGGCGGTTGTGATGGTCTGCCCCCAATCGTAACTGCCGGCATCGGGCTTGCGGTTGCCCATGATGATTTCAAACAGCGCGGTCATGGCTCGGGGGTCATGGCTGAGGAACGCCACTTTGTCGCCCTTCTCGATCTGGAAGTTGACATCGCGGAACAGAGTCTCGCCGTCGACCGATGCTGTGAGTCCGTGAACCTCAAGGATTTTGTTGCCGACTTCGCGTTCGGGGGTGAAGATAATGCCGGGGTAGCGGCGCGACGACGGCTGGATCTCCTCGATGCTGAGTTTCTCGAGCATCTTCTTACGCGAAGTGGTCTGTTTCGATTTGGCGACGTTGGCTGAGAATCGCTGGATGAATTCCAGCAGCTCCTTGCGTTTTTCCTCGGCTTTCTTGTTCTGTTGCTGCTGCTGACGCAGAGCCAGCTGCGAGGACTCGTACCAGAACGAATAATTGCCGGCGAAGAGAGTCACCTTGTTATAGTCGATATCGAGCGTGTGCGTGCACACCGAATCAAGGAAGTGGCGGTCGTGACTAACAACCAGCACTGTATTTTCGAATTTTGAGAGATAATCTTCGAGCCATGCCACGGTTTCGAGGTCGAGGTCGTTGGTAGGTTCGTCGAGAAGCAGGTTGTCGGGGTTGCCGTAGAGTGCTTTGGCAAGCAGCACACGCACCTTCTCATTACCCGAAAGGTCGCGCATGAGCATGTTGTGACGCTCTTCCTTTATGCCGAGACCGCTCAGCAGGGCTGCGGCGTCGCTCTCGGCATTCCACCCTTCGAGTTCCGCGAACTTTTCCTCCAGTTCCGAGGCGCGGATGCCGTCGGCGTCAGAGAAATCGGGTTTGGCATACAGGGCGTCCTTTTCCTGCATTATATCCCATAGCACGGTGTGACCCTGCAACACGGTGTTGAGCACCGTGCAATCGTCAAACTTGAAGTGATCCTGCTCGAGCACGCTCATACGCTCGCCGGGCCCCATTGTCACTGTGCCGTGTGTGGGAGAAAGCTGATCTGAGAGAATGCGCATCAGCGTAGACTTGCCGGCACCGTTGGCACCGATGATGCCATAGCAGTTGCCGGGCGTGAATTTCAGGTTAACATCCTGAAACAATACTCTTTTTCCGAATTGTATACCTAAATTGTTTACAGCTATCATTTCAATGATTGGAATCTGAAAATCGGCGGCCTGCCGGCCCCCGGAATCGACTGCAAAATTACTAAATTTTTGCCACTTTCCCAACGCTTCCCCTCAATTTCAACGTTTTTCATGTCTGATAATAAAAAACTCTCAACCTCTCCCGTCGCGCACTATCTCCGGAGAGCGCCATACAAAAAAAGGCGCTGTGTCAAAAATCCTAACACAGCGCTTTTACTACCTTGACTGTAGGGTATTGTCAGAAGTTATAGCCGACGGTGATGTTGAATATGTTGCGCTTGATGTTAGTGGGGAAGTAAGCCTGAAAACTGCCGCAGGGAATCACCGACGCGCTTTTCATGCGGGTGGCGCCGATTGAGCCGCTGACTGAGGCATAATAGTGGTCATAGTTGACACCGACACCGATGTTCCACTGCAGGTCGACATGCTTGAAACCGTTGGTGCCGAATGCGCTGACCGAGGCGGAGTCGTAGACGCGGCTGTCGGGAGCCGGGGAAATCACGCCATTCTGGTGATAGCGGGCAACAAGGCTGAGATTGAGCTGCGGACCGGTGAATACCGACACCTGGATATTCTCGTCAAAATCGAAATGGTAACCGAAATTGAAGGGGATGCGGAAACCGAAGTTGCGCAGCGAGCCGTCGACCTGATAATATTTCACGCCGGTGACATCGTTGCCGTCGGCATCGACCGTGGGGAATTTATGCTCGGCAACGAAGGAGGTACCGAACACGTCATAGAAGAAAAACAAGCCCGGCTCGAAATAGAAATTCTTGACCACAGGCATATTGTAGATGGCACCGGCCGAGAAACCGGCTTTGCTGCTGTAGTTGAGGCCGCCGTTTGAGGCTGACGAGAAATCCACGGCCACGCGCGCACCGAAATATGACTTGTTGTCAGGGTTGTCAAACATCAGATTTTGAGCCGAGACAGGCAGCAGGGCGGAAGTTACTGCCAAGGCGGCTGCTGCAATGAGTTTTGTGCAAGTATTCATCGTCGGAATTTTATTAGTAATCATAGAGAAGTTCGAAATCGTCGACACACATCACCGCACCTTCGCCTCCGGTGAAGTAGTCGCCATATTTGCTTGCGGCGGCAACTATCAGCAGATATGTGGGATGACGGTCGGTGGCGTTATATTTCAGTTCGACTTCGAAGCGGGTGTATTCGGGAACATCATAGCCTACCTGCATCTTTCCGTAAGCGATGACGTCGGGAGCGTCGGGATCAAACAGATGCTGATTTTTGGGATTGGTGCGGCATTCGAACGGTTCGGGTGAATCGATCAGCGCGCACCACACCACGCAGGTGTCGGGTTCACCGATAAGGTCCTTGAATCCGTTGCTTGCCTTGTTGATAGGAGCGGTCTTGTAGGTGAAGTAGCCCTGCAGACGTGTGGGGTATACATCAATCGGACGGCCAAAACCGAGGATACCGTTGGTGCCGTCGACTTTCTTGAATGTTCCGGCATAAATCGAACCGGCGGCAAGTTTGCCCAAAGGTCCTATGCCCACAAACTTGGTCTGCAGCATGGCCGCTTTGCCTTTGCCTGTCGAAGTGTCGTTGGTGGGCACCACATTGCTGTCGCCCAATGTCGCGGCGCCCTTGTTGCCTGTATCCCAGTAAGGAGTCTCGCCTTCGCCCCATGGCTGCCACACGGCTCCGTTCTTCGACCATTGGTCAAACGAGCGGTTAGGCATCTCGTAGATGCCGCCGGTGGTGAATTTAAGAGTCTCTCCAAATTCATCATTGCCGTAAGCACGTGCCTCATATGCGGTTTCTGCCTTGAGGTTGATGATACGCGCATGGAATTCGCCGCCATTGACGGTGAGCCATTCACGCGGCACACGTGTCCACTGCTGAGTGCCTTGCAGACGGTATTCCACACCGTTGTCGACTCCGGCGATACCGGTGCCGTAAACCCAGGCAACATTGGTCCACGGATCAACGCGGACGGTATTGACATTGGAATCGACCTGCTCGGCCGAGATGGTCCACACTTCGGTGCGTCCCCAGGCGGTTACGGTTACCTCCACGGGCCGGGACAGATCGACGGTTTCACCCTCGAGCGAAGGTGTGACGGTGCACCCCGTCGGTCCCAATTTCATGGTCAGCACCTTTACAGCCTTGAAGCCGCCGCCAAACGATGGCACGGTCACCTTCACGGTGCGGTTCTCCACATCAATCTCCGATGCTCCGATCTGGTTCTCCACAGTGAAATACCGCTCGATATTCTGCACACCTTGGATAGTCCAGTCGTAGTCTTGATATAGGGCTAAAGTGCAGACATATTTTTCGGAAAGGTCAACAGGCTCATCGAGATTTCCACTTACAAGCCGTGCATCGGGAGTAAGTGTATATGAGGTAATCTCTACGGCGCGGATGTCGGTTTCTTCATTGAAAGTCAGGGTCACCGTCCGCGTCACGCTGTCGATTTCGGCCTCACGGAGCAACCCCTTTGCTTCCATGGAAGCAAAGCCCGGCTGAATCCTCGGATAGGGGATGTCGTTGCGGATGCACCCGGCGAAAATCAGGGACATGGAGGCTAAAAGCCAGGGCAATATTGTGATTCTGTTGATTTTCATCGTCATATAAACACGGCCATACCGAAGTTGATATTGAAGATATTGAAGCGGAAGTTGGCGCCCGAAGATGTGCGGGAGCCCTCCTCAATGCCGTTAGTGATCTGCTTTTCGTGGTGCACCTTGATGCCGAAAACGCCGAAGCTGACATTGAACGCTACCTGATCCATTATAAACACGCACACACCGGGAGAGAAGTTCAGCGACACAGTCATACCGTTGGTGCGAGTGTCGCGCACCTCGCCGTTGTAGGCCCGTTTGAATCGCGACGAAGTGGCGCCGAACGCAAGGTCTACATCGTTGAACACTCCGAAGCGTCGTTCACGTCCGAGCCCCACGTAGCTGCGATAGAATGCCGAAGTGGTAAAACTCTGGTCGTAATAGCTCACATCCTTGATGGAAAAATTCAGATCATCTTCGAAATCCACTCCGAAACTGGGCAGATCGAGCGTGCGTTTTACATACACGAATTTCAGACCTATCGCCTGATTGCTGCGGAAAAAATAGGATATGGAGGGCTGAATCGAGAAGCTCTGCAGCTTGAAGTCCATATCTTTTATCACCGAAAGCAGCTGCACATCGTTGGTGGATAACTCGCCGTACGATGCCATAAGGGCAAATGACCATTGCCCTTTAGGCACAAATAGATAATTTAGCAGACCGCGGTCATAGCGGCCGTAATTTTTCTGTGGAAGCACTATCGACACTGTGTCGCCGTCGACAATCACTTTCTCGTCAATGTCTTCACTCGATACGATGGTGGAGTCTACGGGAATCTTTTGCCCCCGGGCCATGGAGCCGAGCAAGGGGATGCCGTCGACAAAATCTCGTTCGCCCCCGACAGGTTCGGCCATAAGCGCCGACGCCGCAGTCACCAGGCTGAATATCGCAAATAGGAGTTTCTTTGTCATGGTCGCTGCGGATTAAAGATAGAATGTCACTCCGAATGTGATGGAGAACAGGTTTATTTTAAAATTGGCGTTTTTGTTGTCGACTTTCGCGTCGTAGATTTGGTCGGTGGTGCTTTTGGTATGTGAATAATTGAAACCGAGCAGCCCGACATTCACTTCGACCGCCGAATAGTTGTTCAGAAACATCACAAGCCCGGGCGCCAGACCGATGTTCATGTTCCACGACTTGCTGTAGGTGCCGGTCAGATCATCGCCCGAGCCGTTGAGAATCTTCGACTGTCCGCCGCCAAACTGCATCTGCACTTCATTGAACATGCCGAACCGATGACTTCTGCCGAAGCTGAAATAGTTACGGAAGCATGCCATGGCCGAATAGTTTTGCGAAACCTGATATAGATTGTCTACATCGTAGTTTGTTTCGGAATCGATCACCATGTTGGCCGAATTGAGATGGGTACGTGTACGGGTGTAGGAAAACTTTCCGCCTGCAGCCAGATTGTCCTTGAAACAATACATCAGCATCGGACTCACTTTCATCGTGTAGGCATCGCCGTCGATACCTTCCACAATGAAGAACTGGTAGTTATCCTGACTCGACTGCGAGAAGCTAACACTCACGCCGGTGATCCATTGCCCTTTGGGGACAAACGACACCTGCTCGAGTTCGCGCTTGAATTCAACCTGAGCGTTTGCCACACCGCAGGACGAGATCACAGCCACAGCCAGGAATAATAGTATTCGTCGTATCATTATAATATACTGTGTTTCAGCGTAGCAGACAATCGGAATTACAGTCTGTCCTTATGCACTGAGTTACATCAGAGCACACCAATCCCTTGGGTATGCCAAAAATTTTTGTAAAGTTAACGCTTTTTAGCCAACTTAAAGCAAATAAAAGTGTTAAAAGTTTTAACATTGCTGTTATTACCTTTTTCTACCCTATCTCTCGGGAATTATTGTTAATTTTGCGTCTGATATGAAAAAGTTGATTTTGGCCTTCATGGCCCTCATATTTATGTGTGCGCCCGCAGCGACAGCCCAGTCATCGCTCGGCGACATCCTCGGCGCCCTCGGCGGCAACCGGGACAATAACGGTTCATCGGCAACCGATGCCATTACAGGACTTATCAGCGGCCTCACAGGAGGCAAAAAACTCACTCATGCCGATGTGGCAGGTGTATGGAAATACCGCGAACCTGCCGTGACTTTTGAATCTGACAATCTGCTGAAAAAGGCAGGCGGCGCTGCCATGGCTGCCGTGATTGTCAACAAAATCAAACCTTACTACGACCGCGTGAACCTCAGCCAGCTGCAGGTTACGCTCAATCCCGACTCTACTTTTCAGTTTGTGCTCGGCCGGTTGAAACTGGGAGGCACTTTCGTCCACAGCACAGCACGACCCGACGGCAACTTCTTCACTTTCAAATTTCAGGCCCTCGGCAAAATCGGTATCGGACAGATCGATGCCGAGCTACAGAAAACAGGCAACAGACTCTCGATGACATTCGACGCCGACAAACTCATTGCCCTGCTCAACACCGTGGCCAAACTCACAGGCCGAAAATCAATTCAGGCTGCAGCGACTCTGCTCAACAGCTATGAGGGTCTCAACTGTGGCTTCGCGCTCGACAAGATTGCCGATGTGCAGGGCGCCGGCACATCCGCCCCGCAGAACACCGGAAGCACACAGAATGCCGACTCCACCGCAGGCACTCAGCAAGGTCTCGGAGGGCTGCTCGATCTGCTGAAGCGCCGCCAGTAATTTTCTCAGGTCAATCAAGACTCCCTTCCCCAAAAATTCACGCCTGAACCAAAATTTCACGCCTGAGCCAACCGTTTCGGTAGGCTCAGGCGTTTTATTATCGATATGCACAACACGTTTCAATTTCTGAGAGAGCGTATACGGCGGCTGCTGATCATTTATCGGCAGTTTACGTTGCGCTTTGTGTCGGCGCTGCGTCTGGGCAGGACGATTCTCGAGGTGATTGCATTCGTGGCATCGGTTGTCTGCATCACGGTGATGATTGTCTATGTGGGATTCGATCACAACCACACCACCCTAATACATATACGGAGAGTGCTGAAAGGTTGCCAGATTCTATTTCTTATCAACATCATCTACGGTCTGCTCTTCACATTCAAAGAAACGCGTCGCGAAAACCGCCCGGTAAAATGGACTGTCGACACTGCCATGCTCGTCACGTTGCTTCCGCTCTGCTATCCACACCCCGAGCATCCATGGATTCCTATACTCGAGAAAGTACTATATTCCGGTAAAATGCTGATGGTTTTGCTTATGGTCTACTCCATGGTCACAGTGTCATTCGGCATAATGAAAATGTTGAACCGGCGCACCAACCCCTCGCTGATTCTCTCGGCCAGTTTCCTGATCTTCATTTTCATCGGTTCATTTCTGCTTATGATGCCGCGCTGCACCGTCGGGGGCATCGATTATATCGACTCCCTATTCGTCAGTACATCCTCGGTGTGCATCACCGGCCTGACTTCAGTCGATGTCTCGCAGACATTCACCCCTCTCGGGCTGCTGGTTATTGCGGTGATGATACAGGCCGGAGGACTGGGGATTATGACTTTCACAAGCTTTTTCGCCCTCTTTTTCAGCGGTAACGCCTCGATCTACAACCAGCTGATGGTGCGCGACTTCATTTATGCGAAAAGCATGAGTTCGCTACTGCCGACTCTGCTCTATATCTTCATGGCCACAGTAGCCATCGAACTCGCAGGCGCTGTCGCCATCTTTCTTTCCATCCACGGCACTCTCGGCATGAGTTTATCCAACGAACTGATTTTTTCAGCCTTTCACTCCCTCTCTGCATTCTGCAACGCAGGTTTCTCCAATGTGGAAGGAGGACTATCCAACCCAATGCTGCTGCATCGCAACGACAGCATCTATATTATCATCTCGCTTCTGGTCATCGCCGGAGGCATCGGGTTCCCGCTCCTTGTCAATTTCAAAACCGCTTTTGTCGCCTCAGTGCAACGCCTCTGGCGACATCTCATATTCTGCTCGCCGATTCCCCGCAAGGCACACGTCTACGACCTTAACTCGAGGATCGTTCTCTCAACATATTTCTGGCTTCTGGGACTGTCAGCACTGCTTTTCTTCATTTTTGAATACTCCAACTCACTGTCCGGACTTTCGTTGTCCGAAAAAATCATTCAGTCGGTGTTCAACGCCACAGTGCCCCGTTCATCGGGATTCGCCTCAATATCGCCCGACGGGTTTCTGAACATCACAATCCTTATGCTGCTCTTTCTCATGTGGATCGGCGGTGCCTCGCAGTCGATGGCCGGAGGAATAAAAGTCAACACATTTGCCGTAATGCTCGCAAACCTGCGGGCCACTATACTCGGACGCGACAGAGTCACCGTCTACCACCGCACCATCGCCACTCCCTCGCTAAGGCGAGCACAATCGGTAATCGCCACTTCCATCCTTGCTCTCGCAATTTATTGCATTTCCATAGTGGCTCTCGAACCCCACCTGCCGGTAAAAGCACTGATCTACGACGCCACATCGGCGCTTTTTACAGTAGGATCATCGCTCGGAGTGACACCGCTGCTATCGCCTGCCTCAAAAATACTCCTGTGCACCGCTATGTTTCTCGGTCGCGTAGGCATGATTTCGCTGCTTGTCGGTGTAGCCGGCGTACACACAGACCCTCCCTATAAATTCCCAAAAGAGAATATAATAATCAACTGATCTATTCATAAATAATTAACTTGGAGATTAATAATTATGAGATACCTGATAATCGGACTCGGCATTTATGGTTCAAACCTCGCGCGCGATCTCACCGACATGGGGCACGAGGTGATAGGTGCCGACTTCAAAGCCGCAAACGTAGATGCCATCAAAGATTACATCACTACGGCCTATAACCTCGACACCACCGACGAGGCAGCCCTTTCGGCACTTCCGGTGAAAAATGTTGATCTCGTTATCGTTGCAATCGGTGAAAACTTCGGTGCAAGTATAAAAACCGTGGCAATCCTCAGAAAGATGGGGGTGGAAAACATTTACGCACGGGCAATCGACGAACTGCACCAGTCAATCCTCGAAGGATTGAAAGTAAAAAGAATACTCGCGCCGGAACAGCGTGCCGCCCACGATCTGGTCAATGAAATATCATTGTCGACAGATGTGACTACACTGCGCGTCGGCCGCAGAACATTTGTAATGCGGTTCAAGACACCGACACATCTTATGGGACTCCCATACTCGCAACTCACACCCGACATGCTCGACGGTTTGCGACTCGTAGCGGCAGCCCGCGACACCGTAGCCGATAACATTCTCGGTATTCCCCACTCAGTTACGCGAGCTCTCCCATTCATCTCAACGAACGAAACCACTGACAACGGCAAACCTAGATCCAAATCCGGAAAATCCGCAACAGCCGACTACTCCGACAACACAGAATCCATTATTGTAGAGGCCGGGGACACCCTCGTATGCATCGGCACAATCGACGCATACAGGGCATTCTTCCGCTCAAACTCATAAAACACAAAAAAAGACGCCCGGGGTCGATTTGACCTCGGGCGTCGGTTGATAGGGGGCGGTTACCTACTCTCCCACTTTCGCAGT